>TARA_B100000963_G_scaffold362017_1_pt1 | contig 17291 bp, 9 predicted proteins | sample TARA_B100000963 | Tara Oceans TARA_B100000963 (sample SAMEA2622097) | marine metagenome | biome: marine biome (ENVO:00000447); feature: surface water layer (ENVO:00002042); material: "saline water (ENVO:00002010), including plankton (ENVO:xxxxxxxx)" | depth 5 m | reverse complement strand
TCCTGTGGTTTGGGGAGAGGCTGGAACGAACGGTCAACATGCCTTTTATCAGCTCTTGCATCAAGGCACAGACATACATCCAGCCGATATCATCGCCATTGAGGAACCGCTTTCCGCGTATGCTGAACATCACACCAAATTGCTTGCCAATGCAGTAGCTCAGGCCGAGGCTTTGATGTGCGGTCGATGCGAAGACGATGTTCGTGAAGAAATGAGAGCAGCTGGGAAATCGAATTCTGAGATTGACGCCATAGCCCCACATCGGGTGTTCAGTGGAAATCGACCAAGCACGTTTATCTTATTGGATGCATTAAACCCAAAAAATGTAGGTCAATTGATTGCGCTATACGAGCACAAAATTTTCATCCAAGGCCTGTTGTGGAACGTTTGCAGTTACGATCAATGGGGGGTTGAATTGGGAAAGGTGTTGGCCAATGATATCCTTGCTGGATGGACAGAAGAAGGGTGTTCGAAACTGCATGATGCCAGCACAGAATTTCTGATACAGCGACTGAAAAATTGATTTTTGTGCAGGTAATGAGTCGTAAGTTCTCTCGTCTAGGTCGAAGTTTTTAGATTCTAGTCACTTCGAGTTGTGCATTCAACAGGAAAAATTGTAGTTTGCAGAAAGACTATGATTCACATCTCCTAACCATTTTTCCATGCGACACTTACTTTTATTTGCTTTCGGAGTGATTCTGGCGTTACCTGCTTTGGCAGACGTCGTTGGCGTTGAAGCTGAAGTGCATGCAACTTCAGAATACGGAACGACATATCGTGTTTATGTCAATTTTGATGCACCTGACGACGAATTGGTGGCGATTTATGGAACCGTTGGTGAGGTACAAAACGCGCCTTTGAGCATTTTGACGACCACATCTTTTTTTCATGATCCAGTGGCATCCGTTGATTATGCGGAGAATTTGAATCCATCTTTTTTAAGCTTTTTTCCAGATCTAGCTTATGACAGCTGGTTGACCATTGGCTCTGAGAGCAGCGAAGGCACTGGAGGATTGAGTTCCGTTGGTATGGAGCCTTACCTCGCCGGATTCAATTCGGATAATGGATTTACCGTGAATACTTTCACAGGTGCTTCTTGGTTTATTATTCCTGGTACTTCAGCCGATGCTATTTCTGGTGATGATAATCGGGTTTTGGTGGCGCAATTGACATCAGACGGCATCATTTCGGTCGTGTTGAATGTGCAATACGACGACACAAATGGTGCCACGTCTTCCGCCATTGGGCTGACTGCGACCTTTCCTGAATTAGCAGGTGGCTGCACAGATTCAGATGCTTGCAACTATGATAACGAAGCCGAGGCGGACGATGGCAGCTGCATCTTCCCGGGCGATGCTTGTGATGACGGTGATGGTACGACTATTAATGATGCTTACACTGATGAGTGTGAGTGTTCTGGAGATGCATTGGTTGAAGGGTGTACAGATGCGGAGGCGTGTAACTATGATTCGGCCGCAAATGTGGATGACGGCACGTGCTTTTTCGTCGGCGACACCTGCGATGACGGTGACGCCGGCACTGGAGGTGACATTATTGGAGATGATTGTCTATGCGCAGGGGTAGACATTGTCTTCGGTTGCACCGATTCAGTGGCTTGCAATTTTAATTCAGCTGCAGAACAATCGGATGGTTCGTGCGTATATCCGGGCGATGTTTGCGATGATGGTTTTAGCAATACCACAGATGATGTCTACCAGAGCGATTGCTCCTGCAGCGGCACATTGGTTCCAACAGGTCCAGCTGGACTCGAGGTGGAGGAATATGCTACCTCTGAATATGGAACGACGTATCGTGTTTACGCGACCTTTGATTCGCCGACGGATGAATTGATTGCGGTTTATGGCACTGTGGGAGAAACACAGAACGCTCCGTTGAGCATGAATACGACCACGAGTTTTTACAACACGACTGTTGGCTCCGATTTTGGAGAGCTAATTAATCCGGCTTTCTTTTCGGTATTTCCAGAGCTTGAGTACGACAGTTGGTTGACCATCGGAACTGAAAATACAACGGGCGACGGAGGGGTAAGTTCTGTGGGTATGGAATCCTACTTGGATGGATTCAATAATGGCAGTGGATTTACAGTCGACACCTTTTTGGGAGCGTCTTGGTTTGTTGTTCCCGGGGCAAATGATGATGCCATTGCAGGTGATGATAATAAAGTGCTCGTGGCTCAACTGACTACGGATGGGGCCGTCACGCTGGTCATGAATTTTCAGTATGACGATGAAGCGGGCAACAGCTACAATACTGAGGGTCTTACCATAACTTTCCCAGAGGCAGCCACTGGTTGCACAGACATTACTGCTTGTAATTACGATTCCTCGGCTGAGGCCAATGATGGTTCTTGCGCCTATCCAGGTGATCCGTGTGACGATGGCGACGTCATGACCATCAATGACGCATATAGCGACGCTTGCGTCTGTCTAGGAGAAGTTGTAGTCTCAGGTTGCACAGCGGAGTTGGCCTGTAACTTCAATATTGCAGCGAACTCAGATGATGGCAGTTGCTTCTTTGTAGGCGATGTTTGTGACGATGGAGATTCTAGCACTGGAGGGGACGTAATTGGCGATGATTGTCAGTGCGCTGGAATTGAAATTGTGACAGGTTGCACCGATTCAGCGGCTTGCAACTTTAATTCAGCTGCAGAACAGTCGGATGGATCGTGCGTATATCCGGGCGAAGCCTGCGATGATGGTTTTAGCAATACCATCGATGATGTCTATCAGAGCGACTGCTCATGCAGTGGTACACTCGTTCCAACCGGACCAGCGGGTATTGAGGTCGAGGAATACGCGACATCCGAATTCGGAACGACGTATCGGGTTTACGCGACATTTGATGCGCCAACCAATGAACTTGTTGCAGTTTACGGTACGGTTAGTGAAGCCCAGAATGCTCCACTCAGCGTAGTAACGACAACGAATTTTTACAATACGGATTTGGGTTCCAATTTTGGTGAGTTTATCAATCCTGCCTTCTTCTCTGTCTTCCCTGAAGTCCAATATGACAGCTGGTTTACAATTGGCACGGCGAACACGACTGGTGACGGAGGGGTAAGTTCAGTAGGCATGGAAACATATTTCGACGGGTTTAATAATGGCAGCGGTTTTACGGTAGATACCTTCCTGGGAGCGTCTTGGTTTGTTGTTCCTGGAGCAAATGACGATGCTATTGCAGGCGACGATAACAAAGTGCTTGTCGCACAGCTAACTACCGATGGAGTTGTGACCTTGTTGATGAACTTTCAATACGACGATTTAGATGGTAATAGCTATAATACAGATGGTCTTTCGGTCACTTTCCCTGAGGTGCCTATGGGATGTATGGACGAAGGAGCTTGCAACTTTGATCCAGTAGCTGAAGTGAATGACGGCTCCTGCACCTATCCGGGGGATGCCTGCGATGATGGCGATGAAATGACGATCAATGATACATACGACGACGCATGCACTTGTTCAGGAGATACAGTGGTTGAAGGGTGTATGGATGAAGAAGCATGTAATTTTGAGCCATCAGCCAATGTAGATGATGGTTCGTGTGCATCATTCGATGAATGCGGGGTGTGCGGTGGCAATGGAATTCCAGACGGTGCATGCGGTTGTGATGGGAATGGACCGGAGGAGTTTTACGATTGCGAAGGCAATTGCCTGAATGATACAGATGGTGATGGGGTCTGCGATGAACTGGAAATTCCTGGTTGTCAGGATGAAGCCGCGTGCAATTACAATATTGATGCAACTGATAATGATAATTCATGTACCTATCCGGATGAACTCTACAATTGCGACGGTACATGCGTCAACGACATCAATGAAAACGGACTGTGCGACGAATTGGAAGTATTTGGCTGCACATCTGAATCAGCTGATAATTACGATCCCGAAGCCTTGACTGATAATGGCACTTGCATTTGGTTGGATGGATTGGTTGAATCCCTGTCTTACGAGATCTACGCCGAGGATGGAGTTTCGGGCGTCACAACTTACAGGCTGTATGCCAATTTTGCTTCAGATGATTTGGAGGTAACAGCGCTGTATGGTACTGAGGCATCTCCGTGGGAGTTGGTCCCGTCCACTTCATTTTATCAAGACGAAGTTGGCTCACCTTTCGCGAGTGGAATTAACCCTGCGTTCTTTGCTTTTGTCCCCACGCTTGAATTCGATTCGTGGTTGGCCATTGGCGCGGCACCGGGTGAAGAAGACCAGTCAAATACGGTAGGTATGGATGCATTTACTCCTGATTTCGAAGCGGGAGGAGCACTAAATGTGAACACTTTCTTAGGTGGCTCATTGTTTCTTATTCCCGGCGCATCAACCCAGGCTGTTCCCATTGATGGAAAAGTTCTTCTGGCGCAGGTGACTACAGACGGATTAACCGAAGCAATGTTCAACCTCCAGCTGCGTGATGGTAATGATGAAACATTTGAGGTGGCAGGCTTGTCTTTGACCTTCCCTCAGGTAGAAGTCACGGGCGCGGGATGCACGGATTCGGGTGCAGACAATTACGACCCTGGTGCACTTTTGGACGACGGTACCTGCGAATATCCAGAACCAAGCTACAGCGGATTGTCTTATGAAATGATTGCCGAGAACCAACCTGAACAAGGTATGCGGACCTTCCGAGTTTACGCCAACTTCACCAATCCGAACGATCAACTCACTGCAGTGTTCGCTCAGGAAGGCGATCCAATGAGTATTTCATCCAGCACCAGCTTTTACCAAAATGAAATCGGAGGGGCGTTTGCCAGCGATATCAGCCCTGTAGCGGATTTGATAGACCCGGATGTTATCTATGACAGTTGGTTCACCATTGGAGGTGAGAATAGCGACTTGAGCCTGTCCACCATCGGTACCGATGCAGCCGCGGCGGTTTTCGAAGCGGGAGGCGACTTTGAGGTAGCAAATGACCTCGGTGGGAGCTGGTTTGTTCTGCCGGACATGGAGCCATTGGCCTTCCCCGATGAGGACGGTCAAGTTCTAGTTGCGCAACTGACTACGACGGGTCAAGTTGCACTTCAAATCAACTTACAATACCGTGCACAGAATGGTGAAAACCCTCAGGTGTTAAATGAAACTTTGATATTTCCTGAAATCACACTTGGGTGCACTGATGCCACGGCGTGTAACTACAATCCGGAGGCGGAGGGTGATGACGGGACTTGCGAGTACCCCGAAGACTATTACGACTGTGATGGAGGCTGCTTGAACGATGCAGATAATGACGGCATTTGTGATGAACTGGAAATTCCAGGTTGTACAGATTCAGATGCAGACAATTACAATGAGGAAGCCACAGATGATGATGGATCGTGCGAGTTTGAAGGGTGCACTTTCCCAACAGCTTGCAACTACGACCCCCTAGCTAACACGGACGATGGGTCGTGCACATATCCAGAAACATTTTACGACTGTGACGGCAATTGCCTGCAGGATTCAGACGGCGATGGCATCTGTAACCAGCTGGAGGTGCCAGGTTGCACAGATGAAGAGGCCGAAAACTTCGATTCCAATGCGACGGATGATGACGGCTCTTGCGAATACCCCGGTTGTACAAACCCGGATGCGGAGAACTATGACCCAGGAGCTAATGTCGATGACGGTTCTTGCATCGCTGGAGGCTGTATTTATACCAATGCTTCGAACTATGACCCACTGGCGTCTTTCGATGACGGTTCGTGCGTTTTTGAGGGATGCACTGATCCGGCGGCAAGTAACTTCGGCCCATTGGCGTTGGAAGATGACGGCTCCTGCGAATACGATGTATTGGGCTGCACCTATGCAGAAGCCGCCAATTACGATGCCGAAGCCACGGTCGACGATGGGAGTTGTGAGTTGGTTGCCGAAGACAGTTGTCCATTTGATGTGGACGGTAACGGCTTCGTAGGCTCTGGAGACTTGCTAGAATTCCTCGCAGCGTACAGTTATCCTTGCCCAGAATAGTCTTTTGGAAAATGATTTTCATGAAAAGCACCGGATTAGTAACCCGGTGCTTTTTGTTTATAAATAGTGCGCTTTTCCATTGATTTGAAGCTCTAAATTCAAGTCGAAAAAACAGACCATATGCCACAAGAACAAAAACAACTTTCGTTCTGGCAAATTTGGAATATGAGCTTTGGATTCCTCGGAATTCAGTTTGGATTTGCCCTGCAAGGAGGGAACATGTCGCGCATCTTTCAGACGCTAGGAGCCAGTCCGGAAGAATTGCCAGGGCTCTGGGTTGCAGCACCCTTAACGGGATTATTGGTGCAGCCCATTGTCGGGTACTGGAGCGATCGAACTTGGAGCCAACGTTGGGGGAGGCGCCGGCCGTATTTCATGGTGGGCGCTATCTTAAGCTCAGCCGCCCTTTTCATCATGCCGCACAGTTCGGCGTTATGGATGGCAGCAGGGCTGCTTTGGGTGTTGGATGCGTCCATTAACATAAGTATGGAGCCTTTTCGAGCACTAGTTGCGGATAAGTTGCCAGAAGCACAGCGCAACTTTGGCTTTGTGATTCAAACGCTTATTATTGGGATTGGAACGTGGATTGCGAGCAACCTGCCCTGGATTGTTACCCAACTGGGTGCGAAGAACGAAGCCCCCGTGGGCGAGATTCCTGATTCTGTCTTTTACTCCTTTGCGATTGGTGCAGCAGTGTTTTTGATTGCTATAATCGTAACCGTTTGGACGACAGATGAAAACCCACCTGTGGACCTCGAGGCATTCGATCTGGCCAAAACAGAATCCGCAGGTTTCCTGGCCGGTGCCAAAGAAATTTTGGGTTCTATCGTGGATATGCCTAAGGTAATGCTGCAGTTGGGGGTAGTTCAATTTTTCAGTTGGTTCGCATTTTTCACCATGTGGTCTTTTGCGACTCCAGCGTTAACGGAACATGTGTTTGCATCGCCGAATCCATTGGCAGGTGCTGCCAATTTCGAAGCAGCTAATGCTGCATTCAACGTAGCGGCAAACTCCGTTTCAAGTGCCATGGGAGTCTACGGTCTGAGTTCCATGGCATTTGCCCTGCTCCTCGCCTTTTACACTAGCCGATTCCCCATAAACCGACGCTTGGTGCATGGCATCTCCCTATTCATCGGCGGGTTGGGTTTTGCTTGGATGCTCCAATTGAACCCAGAGAGTGCCCAACAGTTGAAATGGTGCTTTGCGTGTATTGGTGTGGCTTGGGGTTCAATTCTATCCATGCCATACGCCATGCTTTCAAGTTCAGTTCCAAAAGACAATATGGGCGTTTACATGGGAATATTTAATATGTTCATTGTCATTCCTCAAATTCTCGCTGCACTTGGTGGTATCATTTGGGTGAACGAAATCTTGTTTGATGGCGACACTGCTTTCACCATGATGATTGCCGGGCTTAGTTTGATTGGTGGCGCGCTTTCGTTGATGCTTGTAGATCCGTCGGTTCACTGATGCCATCATATTGTATTTCATAGAAATGATGACATTTATACCCGGATTCAGTGTTGTTTTTGCGCTTTTTCTTGCCTATCTTATGCCGATGAAATTCTAGTGCTCAATGGTAGAAAAAAGGAATTCATAGAAAACTAATCCAAAATGAAAAATTTATTTGTGTTTATTTTCGCAGTTGTGCTCGCAGTTGGTGCTGGAGCTCAGTCGGCAACAGTGACTTTCAACGTCAACATGTCGGAACAAACTGTTGCGGAATCAGGTGTCTACCTTGGAGGTGGAGTCATGGGAGGGCATGACGCCTATCAACTTACGGATGATGACGGAGATGGCATATACAGCGTATCTCTCGATCTTGCTATTGGAACATCCGGAAACTACATTTTCCTAAATGGCAATTGTCCTGACTGGAGTTGCAAAGAGCAGCTCGGGGGACAGCCATGTGCTGATCCAAATAATTGGAATGATCGTATTTTACCTGAAGTTACCGGTGATGTGCAATACGACATATGCTTCGGTATCTGCTCAGATGATGGGTCATGCGAATTGGCAATCGAGACTGCCGACATTACGTTTCGTGTTAATACGCAAACAATTGAAGTAGGCGCAAATGGTATGTACCTCGGAGGTGGTGATTTCTTTGGGGATGCCATGGGTCATGCAATGTCCGATGCTGATGGCGATGGTACCTACGAGGTCGTTGTTGCAGTTCCTCTAGGATACAGCGGAAACTATGTTTTCCTAAATAGTCCAAATGATGGAGGTGATTGGGGAGCCAAAGAGGACCTCGCTGGGCTGGAGTGTGCTGACGGCACTTGGAATGACCGGTTGCTTCCAACAGTCGAAGGAGAAGCTTCATACAGCACCTGCTTCGGGCAGTGCAGCACGGATGGCTCGTGCGAAGCTCCCGCCTTGACAAGTGATGTGACTTTTTCTGTCGATATGAGCCAGTATGAAAGTTCTTATGGAGCAGTAAATCTCAATGGTAGTTTTAACGGCTGGTGTGGAGGATGTAATCCTATGGCTGACGATGATGGTGACCTGATTTTTGAAGTAACTCTACCATTGAACCAAGGAGATACATATGAATACAAGTTCACCCTGGATGGATGGAACACTCAAGAAAACTTCACTGAAGGAGATGCCTGCACATCAACTATTGATGGATTTACGAACCGTACACTAACTGTCGCACTAGATAATATGGAGCTGAGTACGGTATGCTGGAACTCATGTGATGCTTGTCCAGAACAAGAAGAAGAGGAGGAAGAAGAAGAATCTACGACAGTGGATGCGACATTGCGAGTCGATATGAATGATTATCCCCAAACCTTCGGCTATGTTAACCTGAGCGGTAGTCTTAATGGTTGGTGTGGAGATTGCAATCAAATGTCCGATGATGATGGAGACGGTGTCTATGAAATAAGTGTTTCGCTTGAGGGAAATACGACCTATGAGTACAAGTTCACGCTTGATAACTGGGCCGTTCAGGAAAGCTTCAATGAAGGCGACGAATGCACTTCCACCATTAATGGATTTACGAACAGATCTTTAGTCCTTGATTCAGATGATATCGATTTAGATGCAGTTTGCTTCAATTCCTGTGATGCCTGCACTGGGGCTGCTCCAGTCAGCGTGACATTCCAAGTGGATATGTCAGAAGAAGGTGCAAATCCTTCAGGAGTTTTTATTGCAGGTAGCTTCCAAGGTTGGGATGCTGGCGGAAGCCAGATGACCGATGATGATGGAGATCTTATTTACACGTATACCCAAACGGGCATTCTGCCAAATTCGAACATCCAATGGAAATACTTGAATGGCGCGAGTTTCGACTTCGAAGAAACGGTACCAGCTACGTGTAATACTGGAACGAACAGATTCTACGACGTCGGAGAGGAAGATGTAGTTCTAGATGTGGTTTGTTTCAGCTCTTGTGTGGGATGTGATGTTGAAGTGGTTGAATATGACGTGACATTTAATTGCAATACCGCGAACATTACTGTCGGGCCGAATGGCATGTACTTGGGAGGTGGCGATTACTTCGGCGATGCTATGGGACATGCGATGTCAGATGATGATGGTGATGGAATCTATACCGTTACGGTTTCTGTTCCAGAGGGATATAGTGGAAACTACATTTATTTGAATAGCCCAAATGATGGGGGCGATTGGGGTGCTAAAGAAGACCTCGCTGGGCAGGAGTGTGCTGACGGTACTTGGAATGACCGTTTGCTGTCCACCGTGACAGGTCCAACAACCGTCACAGCTTGTTTTGGTGAATGTTCAGAGGCCTGTTCTCCGCCTCCTGCAGTATTCCATGATGTTACCTTCAATTGCAATACGGCGACAATTACTGTTGGTCCTAATGGCATGTACCTAGGAGGTGGCGATTACTTCGGTGATGCCATGGGTCATGCAATGTCCGACGATGACGGCGATGGTATCTATTCAGTCACAGTTGCCGTTCCTGATGGTTACAGTGGAAACTATGTGTACCTCAATAGCCCAAATGATGGAGGCGACTGGGGAGCCAAAGAAGACCTGGCGGGTCAAGAGTGTGCTGATGGGACATGGAACGATCGGTTATTGCCGCCAGTGACCGAGGCAACTACATTAAGTTCATGCTTTGGACAATGTTCAACTGACGGCTCCTGCGAGTTGCCAGCGGCTTCTGTGAATGTTACATTCCAAGTAGATATGAGCAATTACACAGATGCATATGGGTCCGTTAACTTGAATGGAGGTTTTGCTGGATGGTGTGGCGGTTGTATCGCTATGACTGATGACGACGGAGATAATGTTTATGGCGTTACCATCGAATTGGAAGGTGACGCAACCTACGAGTACAAATTCACATTAGATGGTTGGAATGTCCAGGAAAATTTTGAGGAGGGCGATGCTTGCACTTCAACGATTGATGGATTTACAAATCGAAGTTTGACCCTTGGATCGGAGGATGTTGTCTTGAATGTTGTTTGTTTTAATTCTTGCGAAGCTTGCGAAGATCCTGTGATTTTGGGTTGCACAGATCCATTCTACGCAGAGTTCGATATGAATGCTACCGAAGATGACGGATCGTGCTCGACTGCAGTTGTTTTTGGATGCACTTATGAGGATGCTACAAACTACAATCAAGAGGCAACCAACGACGACGGCTCGTGTGAGTTTGAGTTGAATACTTGCGCAGGTGATTTAGATGGAGATGGTTTGGTCGCAACACCAGATTTGCTTCAATTCCTGTCAGTATTTGGCACTACTTGTTTGTAAAATAATACCCTTTACTTCAACAAAGGCCAGGTCAATGCAGATCTGGCCTTTTTGTTTTTAGTTGCGACGTTCTCCCTAATTTTGTTGCGTGAAGAGACTTGCTGAGGCTAGAATCCCAAGTGCTAATTACCAATTTACTCTCATCGCTTTTGGTGAGGAAGGGGAACTGTTCCCTCACGTGGCATTAGTAGCAGAAACCCAAAGAAAAAGTCGCACTCCTTTGGTCCGTATTCATAGTGAATGCATGACTGGTGACGTCTTTGGGTCAAAACGTTGCGATTGCGGAGAGCAATTGGACCTGTCTATCGATCGAATTGGAAAGGAAGGTGGCTGTCTAATTTACCTTCGTCAAGAAGGAAGGGGGATTGGGTTAGTCGAAAAACTAAAAGCTTATAACCTCCAAGATCAAGGTATGGACACTATAGAAGCAAATGAAGCTCTGGGCCATGACGCAGATGCTCGATCTTTCGATGTTGCTGCCGAGATTTTGCGCAGGCTAGACATTTTAGAGGTTCGCTTAATGACCAACAATCCACAAAAAGTGAAGGAGCTTGAAAATAATGGGATTGTAGTAGAAGGGCGAGAACCGGTGGTTATTGCTCCAGTCAAGGAAAATGAAGCCTACCTAGCTGTCAAAAAAGCAGCCATGGGGCATTGGCTATAACACGCTAGACTTACATCGAAATTGCGTGCATGAGCTCCATGCATACAATGGCTCCAACCGTTCCAACAGCATAACCTAATACTGCCAGCAAAACGCCAACAGGCGCTAAGGCGGGAGAGAAAGCACTCGCCACAATGGGAGCGCTTGCAGCACCACCTACATTGGCTTGGGATCCTACCGCGACAAAGAAAAATGGAGCTTTGATGATTTTGGCGACACCCAAGAGCACAACAATGTGAGTAAGCATCCAGATCAGTCCAATCAAAATGACGGACCAATACACGTCCCAATTGTGGTACAGTTCGACTACATCCATTTTCATTCCGATGGTGGCTACAAGAATGTATAAGAAAACGCTGCCCAGTTTACTGGCTCCGGCTCCTTCGTAGTTTCTAAGCCCTGTGAAACTCAAACCTATGCCAATCGCAGTCGCAGTCACAACGATCCAAAAGAATCCCTGTTCGAGACTGCTCAGGAATTGAACGAAACTGTCGGGATTGCGCACGAGGATACCTCCGAACCACCCTTTGAACGTCGGCCCTAGCGCATCAGCGGAAACGTGTGCGGCAGCGACTGAACCGAAGGCCACACCACCTATAATAATCAAGTCCGTGAAGGACGGTACGCGCGCAATGCCTAACTGAAAGGCTTCGACTTTCTTTTTCAGTTCATCCACCGCTGATGAGTCCGCCTTGAGCCGGCGGTCCAACGCCACGCTCATACCCGCGCCAACGAGTAGGAAAGGCATCCAGAGGTTGGCGACGAAAACATCCACAATGAGCATGGCAGAGAATTGATCATCGGTGGTCATGGAAATTTCCTTCAATGCGGCCTGATTGGCACCTCCGCCAATCCAGCTGCCTGCAACCGTGGACAGTCCTCGCCAAAACGCATCAGGCGCATCGCCCCCAAGCACGTCAGGATCAACAAAACTTACTGCCCAAAGGGCCAATGGTCCTCCGATGATGATACCAACGGTCGCTGCGAAAAACATGATGATGGCTTTGGGACCGAGGTTCCATATGCCTTTCAGGTCGATACTCAAGCAGAGAAGGACCAAGCTGGCCGGTAGTAAGTAGCGCGAAGCGACGAAGTAGAGATTGGATGCTTCGCCATCGACGAGACCAAAACTGTTGTACATCGCTGGAAGGAAATAGCAGACGAGCAGCGTAGGGATAATGGTGTAAAATCGCTTGAACTGCGGAAGGGTACTGCTGTAAAAGACAAGGGCCAAAGTGGAGACCAGTAAGCCGAGCACTACAGCGTCGTTTGTAATCAATGCATCCATGATGTGCAAACTAATCAATTTATGCGCGGTATGGGCATGAAAAAACCCCGGCAGTACCGAGGTTTTCTTCATGTGTTACCAAGCGTTTACTGAAAGGAAATCAACTCCACTTCAAAAATCAAAGCGGCATACGGCGGAATGGGACCATTGGGATTGGGGTTGGCACCGTATGCAAGTTCCTGCGGGATGTAGAACTTGGTCTTACCACCAGGTTTCATGAGTTGTAGCCCTTCTGTCCATCCTTTGATGACATTACCCAACGGGAAGGAGATGGGCTCGCCACGTTTGTAAGATGAATCAAATTCGGTGCCATCGATTAGCGTACCGCTGTAGTGCACTGTGACTGTAGATGCGGCTGTGGGGCTTTCACCCTCTCCCTCTGTAAGGTGCGTGTACTGCAGGCCTGAAGCAGTGACTGTGACAGCTTTGTTCTTAGCATTTTCAATCAAAAATGCCTCGCTTTCCGATTTGACTGCTGCGCCTGCTGCCTCTTTCTTGGCTTGGAAAAATTCGCCCACCATGGCGTTGGCTTGCTCGGGCGTCATACTGGCTGAAGCATCCATTTGTTCAGCGAGGCCTTTGGCCATGTCGTCGGTTGAAATTTCGTTCAGGCCTTGGTCTTGTAGGTTTTTCGCAAACAAGATGCCGAGGGCGTAGCTAATGGATTCCATGGATGGAGTGTTTTGGGCCCGGCCAGGAGCGGCGAGCAAAGTGATAAGGGAAAGGAGCGTTGCCGCCTTTAAGATGTGTTTCATGGTGAAATTATTTCGTTGTGGAGACATCACGGGTGAACACCCAGTTGTCAGTTGTTGAAAGGGCTGAATTATAGGAGTAGCCCATTCCATTAAATTGTTTAAAATCGTTGGGATGCGTCCATTGATTCTGAACGATAAACCGGGCCATGGTACCTCGCGCTTCCTTCGCGTAGGCCATTTTGGCTTTGTATTCCGTACCTACTAGTTCCTTAAATGCAGGTGTGATAATGCGGCCTTCATAGTCTTTGGATATGGCCGATTTGCTGTACTCTTTGCTCGCTAGGTTGATGATCAAACCGTCCGATTCGGATTCAACTTGGTTGCGGATGCGGTCTCCCCAGAATGAGTAAAGGTTTCCAATTTTCGCGGAGATATCCCACTTCAATCCCATTTCAAGGCGGTACGGCTGTATCAAATCGAGAGGTTTCAAAATTCCGTATAATCCTGAAAGAATGCGCAAGTGCTGTTGGGCAAAGGCTCTATCGGCTTCGCTCCATGTGCGCGCACGAAGTCCGGTGTATACGGCACCTTTAAAACAGTGCGCCGCAGGCCTTGCATTGGTTGTGGAAAAAGGTACATTCCAATTTCTCGCCCATTCGGCGGTTTGCGCCGCTATTCCGGCATTGACGCTCATCAATCCTTCAATCTTTTTCGCGTTCAAGCGCTTCAATTTGTCCATTAGCTTGTCTGATGCCTCGATAAATAAAGGCACCTCGCTGTATTCGGCTGCCGGCGCATCTTGAAACGAAAGAGTTTTAGATGGTGAAAGTAGGACGAGCATAGAGGACTGCAAATCTAGCTGTTCATCACAGTGAATCCAATTCACGTATATTCGGAACCCCAACGTTAACTTCATTTATCATGCGTTTCATTTTTCCAGTTTTTGCTTCGCTGCTTGCTTTTGTGTTATCGCTTTCTTCTTCGGGTGCTATTGCCCAATGTGATGGAGGGGAGGTGGAGGTTGAATTTGTTATCGATACCGATTCGTGGGGATATGAAATGTACTGGGAGTTAACTCCCGTTGGAGAACCATGCGGCGGTGAAAATTTCATTGCAAGTGGTGGGAATTCAGATAACGTAGGGTGCGATGGTGCAGGCAATGACGGTAATGGGGGCACCACCTACGGCAATGATGCCATTTACACCGAAGGTCCGTTTTGTGTTGCAGAAAACCAGGTAGTTGACTTGATCCATGTGGACAGTTACGGCGATGGAGGTAATCGATTTGATTTGTACATGGATGGTATTTTGTCTGGAATCTTTAACGGAACTGGTTCCGGAAACGTATGGACTTTCACTGCAGGAGAAAGTTTGCTCGTGGACCATGACGTTCCTTGCGCTGCAGCAGCTATCGAAGTTGATGGAGAATCGGTCGTGGTTACCTCTGGCGGAGCTACGCTTCAAGCGGGTGAAATGAGCCCTGGACCTGCGCCTAGTGGATCATGTAATCTTCCTGGTTCTTGGTGCGGATCGGACGGGTATGCCTCGAGCTCTATTTGGCTGAGTTTTACACCTGAAACATCCGATCCCGTGACGATCACGACGTGTTCGGAACTTTCAACTTTTGACACGCAGTTGGCGGTTTACCGGGCAGCTGATTGTGGGGATTTCTCGACTTTTCAATTGGTGGGTTCGAATGACGATTGGTGCGAAGGCTGGAGATCAACCATGTACACAAGTTGCCTAGAGGTAGGAGCGACCTACTATATCCAGTTGGACGGTTGGGCAGGTCAAACGGGTGATGCCGATGTTTCGGTTTTCACGTCTGAATCATTCGATTTATCAGCAGATGCGCAGGTGCGCAATGTCACTTGCCCGCTTGACAAGGACGCATCACCCGATGGGTTCATTTTGCCGTATGTCAATGAAGGTGGTTCGGATTTTGGATGCCAATGGACCGGTCCGAATGGCTTCACATCATCCGATTCATGGATTTTTGATTTAGCCCCCGGGGTGTACACAGCGGATATCACAACGACTTGTGGAACGGAGCTAATCCTAGAAAGAACCATTGCGTCTCCGGACGCATGGAGCGTTGGCACCACTGTGACAGAAGCAAGTTGTGATGAAGCGTCTGACGGCACAATCTCGATTGAGGTGGAAGGCGCTTCCGAACCGTACGCCTTTGCTTGGACCGGTCCGGATGATTTTGCAGCTGAGCAACAAAATCTCGATAGCCTTGCACCTGGCACATACCTATTGAATCTCACCGATGCCAATGGATGCGCATATTCGGTTACGGCATTCGTCGGAGAGGTTGAGCCGAGTGACTTTACCATCGGCAACGATACCGTCATTTGTGAAGACGAGCCGCTTCTGGTCTTTGGGCCTCTAGGTTACGATTATGAATGGCAAGACGGCTCCAACAACCAATTCTTCTATGTTGCGCCGGGTAGTTTTAGCCCGGGAACTTACAGCATAGTCCTGAATGGCACGACTGAATTGGGATGTGCTTTCGCGGACGCCATCATTCTAACGGTCCACGATTGTTCAGTAGGAATTGGTGAAGTAGGCTTGGGCGATGCGGTACTGTATCCAAATCCGGCAAACCATGATGTATTTTTTGAAGTGGATCCTGGGGAAGGCGGTTGGACCGTGCGCGCCTTCGACATGGCTGGTCGTGAAGTGGCGTCCACTCAATGGAGTGGCGTATCTACGTCCGTTTTTGAAGTGGTGAATTGGAATAGCGGCCAGTACGTGCTTCAGTTCCAAGACTCAGAGCGAGTCATTGTTCGTCAATTAGTGGTTCAGCACGGATCGCGATAAAGCCTCGCACGTCGCGTCTACCTGCGCTTGATTCAAGTCGCGGTGAACGACCATGCGCACCCGTTGGGGACCAAATGCAAAGCATAAGATGCCATCTTGTGTGGCGGTTTTCACAAATTCAGCAGCTGTCAACCCATCGGCAATTTCGAAAATTACGATATTGGTTTCGACGGGATCAACGGCGACAACTCGGCTCAACTCAATAAGAACATTGCCGATTTGTTTCGCCCTTTTGTGATCTTCGTGCAGCCGGGGTAATTCGTTATTCAAGGCGTAATTGCAAGCCGCTGTCAGGACCCCGATCTGGCGCATTCCGCCGCCGAATACCTTTCTTGAGCGGTGGGCTTTGGCTATAAAGTCTTTTGAGCCGATTAATACCGAACCAACCGGTGCGCCGAGTCCTTTCGAAAAGCAAACTGAAATGGAGTCGAACAATCGGCCGTAAGTCTGCCAATCCTTCGCAGACGGGAGTACATCACCCGCGCGCGCAACCATGGCATTCCAGCAACGAGCCCCGTCAAGGTGCAGAGGTAACGTGGACGCGTCGCATCCTTCACGAATCGATTGAATATCGCTCAGCTTCCAAACTGAGCCGCCGCCTCTGTTGCAAGTGTCCTCAAGGCTTACAAGGGACGTGCGGGCGTAATGGCTGTCCGATGGATTAATTTCAGCTGCGACGTCTTCCCATTTGAATCGTCCATGATCGCCGCGCAGCAAGCGAACTGAAGCTCCGGAGTTTCGGGCGATGCCACCACCTTCATAATTGTAAATATGGGACATGCGGTCACAGACGACTTCATCCCCTGGTTGTACGTGAACGTTAATAGCGATTTGGTTGGTCATGGTGCCTGAAGGACAGAACAAAGCTGCCTCATGTCCAAACATTTGCGCACATCGCTGCTGAAAATCTTCGGTCGTGAGGTCTTCAGCAAAGACATCATCACCTGTTTTTGCAGAGTGCATAGCATCCAACATCCCTAAGGTTGGTCTAGTCAACGTATCTGACCGGAAATCAGCTTTGAGATCCATGGATACAAAACTAAACCCGGCCTTCTTATCTTCAACCCCGCAATTCGAAATTGAAACCCATGATTAATCGATTCATTCCCATCTTCTTGCTC
>TARA_B100000963_G_scaffold139843_1_pt1 | contig 17366 bp, 17 predicted proteins | sample TARA_B100000963 | Tara Oceans TARA_B100000963 (sample SAMEA2622097) | marine metagenome | biome: marine biome (ENVO:00000447); feature: surface water layer (ENVO:00002042); material: "saline water (ENVO:00002010), including plankton (ENVO:xxxxxxxx)" | depth 5 m | reverse complement strand
TAATCTATTTATCAAATTGAATTTTCCTATTGTCTGTGAAATCGTTTGTAAAGCGTTTTCTTTATCTTCAATTAATACATCCAGTCCCCCTCTATGATAATCATAATATATTTCTTTTATCGTTGAGTAATTGGATGAAACTAGATTTTCAACCAACCAATATTTATTGATTCTTCCATTGTTATAATTTTGACTCCACATATTAGACTGGGAATTACTGGAAGCAAAATCAAGAATTTTCTTTGAGTTTAAAAAATTTGATTTACCAGAATTTAGAGCATAACTATCTTTGTCAAGTCCAATTATAAGATTTGCATAAAATTCAAGAATGGATGCCAAATCAGATTCAAATCTACTATCCGATCTCAAAATATATTGGTTTGATTCATAATTGAAACTTACCCCATTATCCTTGAAAAGAAAAATATTTGTATTGTAATCAGTATTGAAAACTGGCCTAAAGGATTTTATCTCGAAGTTACAATTGAAAAAACTATCTGAATAACTTAAAACAGTTATGATTAATGTACAATCAATTTTTTCAAAGTTTTCTAGAGATTGATTATCCCAGTCATTTGTATTTAAAAAACTTTCAATATTTCTTTCAAGATTTATAAAAATTTCCTTTTCTGTTTGATTTATAAAACCGCTATTAACAATAACTTCACAGTTTAATTGCTGACTTGATAATTTAAAAAAGAAAAACAATAAGGAACTATAAGTTATAAATCTCATACAGAATATCCTTAGCGACCTCATTTTTGAACTTTAGTTTGAATTTTTTCGTTTTACTATTGGTTATAAAATGAATCTTATTTTTTTCAGAGTTAAAACAAGTGTTTTCATCAGACATAGAATTCAAAACTATTGCATCAAGCTGTTTTTTCTCAAGCTTAATCTTAGCATTTGCAATCTCATTTTCAGTTTCTAATGCAAAACCGATAACTTTTTGATTATTTTTTTTTAGTTTACTTAACTCAGAAATAATATCAATATTTTTAACCAATTCTAAGTTAAATGTTTTTTTTATATTCTTTTTGATTTTTGTTTTTGATATTTTTTTTGGTTTAAAGTCTGAAACTGCAGCTGCCATAATTAAATAATCCATTTTCTTTAATTCTGATAAACACTTTTCATACATTTCATCGGCCGAGGTTACATTTACAACTTTTATACTATTATTTCTAAGACTGATTTGAGTTGGGCCGGTTACCAAGACAACATTAGCCCCCAACTCAGCTGCCTCTTTTGCAATCTCGTGCCCCATCTTTCCAGAGGAATGATTACTAATAAATCTTACTGGGTCAATCCTCTCATAAGTCGGTCCAGCAGTTACAAGTATATTTTTTTTGTTATAGATAAGCTTATCTGAAATATGATCAACCAAAATTTTGAAGATATTTTCTGGTTCTTCTAGTCTGCCATCCCCATTCAAACCACTAGCTAAATAACCCTTTGCAGGTTTAATAAAAATATTTCCTCTTTCAACTAAGCTTTTGATGTTAATTTTAGTGGATTCAGAATTGTACATTTCAAGATCCATAGCAGGAGCAAAAAAAACATCACATACTGTTGACATATATGTGGCTACTAATAAATTATCAGCATTACCTGTAACCAATTTTGATAATGTTGATGACGTAATTGGTGCAATAATCATGTAATCTGCCCACTCAGCAAGTTCAACATGATTTACCCACTCAACTTTATCATCATCTTCAAAAAAATCAGTCAACACTTTTTTTTCTGAAAGTGTTGAAAAAGTTAGTTGAGTAACAAAATTATTTGCACTATCAGAGAAAATAATCTGAACATTAGCACCTGCTCTCTTTAATAATCTTAAGAGAATTATTGACTTGTATGCAGCAATACTACCTGTTACCCCTAAAAGAATATTTTTTCCTTCAAGGACAGACATGTTAATTAATTTTTTTCAGGTTTCCTGTGATAAATTTTTTCGTTTAACCAATTATCAATTGCTATCGCATGAGCTTTGGGAAGTTTTTCGTAGAATTTTGATACCTCAATCTGTTCTTTATTTTCAAATATCTCCTCTAAACTTTCACTGGGTGTGGCAAATTCTTCCAATTTACTAATCAGTTCTTTTTTAATATCCTCATTTATTTGAACAGTTCTTTTTGCAATTATAGAGATTGCTTTGTAAATGTTATCAGTCTTATTTTCAATAACCTCACGATCATAAGTAACTGTTGAAGTTGGAGCTTTTATTTTTTTAAAATCCATAAAACTATTATTGATTGGGCGCAAATATAGCAATTTCTTTATCTATGGTTGAAATCATTGTTACAGTTTTATTTAAAAATTGGGTTTCTGGGTACTCAGCAATCAATTCTTCATAAACTTTTCTTGCATCATTTAATCTTTCAATTTTTTTTGATGGAATACTATTAATAGCAATTTTATATGATGAATCAAATAAATAAAAAAGTGCATCTTCTCTAAATGGTGTGCCTGGATAATCAGTAATAAAACTATTCAAGACAGTAATGGCAGACCCATGGTCCCGAATTGTATTATATTGCTTTGCAATTTCGAATGCTTTTTTTTCAAGTTTGACCCTCAGTTCTTGGATATGCTCATTAGCAAGACTCAAATTTTCTGAGTAAGGGTAAAAATTTATAAAATTTTGCAACTTATCAATAGCTTCAATAGTTTGTTCCTGATCTAAACTGAATTTTGGTGACTGCTTATAAAAGCAATATGCTTCTAAATACGCAGCCTCTTCAACTTTTTGGCTTATTGGATAAGCTTTAATAAAGCTTTCAAATTGATATGCAGCTAGGACATAATTTTTTATTTCTATTAAAGATTTTGCGTAGAAAAATGTTATTCTTTCAGCCTGGGGTTTTCCTCTGTACTGTGGTAAGATTTGTTCAAACAAACCACTTGCTCTCCTGTATTCTTCATTTTCATAGTAATTCTCAGCCTTTTGATATTTAATTTTAACATCCTCACTTCTCAAAAGTTTTTGATACTCATTACAAGAAGTTATAAATATCAAAATAATAAGTAAACATAAATGTCTATAAGTCATTATCAGGGTATTTATTTAAAAATTTTAAGATTTTATCTTTTAATTTATTTGAAACTTCAGTCAAAGGTAATCTAACTTTTTCTTTACACAAATTCAATTTACTCATTGCAAATTTTATTCCACTTGGATTCCCTTCATCAAAAATTAGTTCAAAAAAGTTATTTAGAATAAATTCATGGGACTCTAGTTTTGTATTTGGAATATTTTGTGGTTTTGATTTATCATTCTCCCATAATAATTGAATGTAAGTTGAATTCATCATGCTTGGATAAGCATTTGCGGCAACTGAAATAATACCATCCGCACCAGATCTAACAGCATCAATCATTGTAAAATCATCTCCGGAAATAACTAAAAACTCATCGTGAGTATTTTTTCTAATATTGGCTATTCTATCAGTAATTCCTGAAGCTTCCTTAATTCCTATGATTTTTTTTGAGTAGGAACTTAATTTTATAATTGTTTCGTCACTCATATCTGAAGATGTTCTACCAGGAACATTGTATAGTAAAATTGGTAAAGGGGAAATATCAACAGCATTTTTAAAATGCTGGAAAATTCCTTCTTGTGATGGCTTATTATAATAGGGACATACCGACATAATTGCCTCAAAACCTGCTGTGTTAGTTTTACTAATTAAATCACATAAATCTTTGGTACTATTTGAACTAATTCCTAAAATTAGTGGTAGTTTATTTTTCAAAGCACTAACAAATCTTTGATTCACAATTTCTTTTTCTTTAAAACTAAGTGTAGATGACTCACCGGTTGTTCCTTGAACAACGACATACGAAATACCACCCAAAAAAAAATATTCACATAACTTATCAATAGCATCTAAATCAATGTTACCGTTATTCTCAAAGGGTGTTACAGATGCTACTCCAACACCTGAAAACAATGATTTATTTTTTTCATGAATGAAAGGATTAATTTTATAATTAGACATTCGACTTACAATTAATTCACTTAAGAATTTTTAAATATTTAACTAGTTGATTATTAAACTTTTCAAAATTATTGTAAATATCTTTAAAAATAATATCATTTAACTTTTGATTTGAAATATCAAAACCAACTCTAAATTTAGCATTGCATCTGGAAGATATTAATGATAATATTTTATTGCTGCCAAAATAATTTATGAGTAAATCATAATTATATGAGATAAATTCGTTTGCATCAGCTGAATTTATATTTCCAAAAAAATTAATTGAATTATCTGAAACTCTCATCTTATAAAAAGGATCATTAAAAATTGTTTTTGAGTAACTAACTACTTTAATATCTTTTTCTTTTAAACCGATATTCTCGCTTAAACTTACTATATCTAAATAGTCAATATCAAGTTCTGAGTCTACTATAAAACCAATTTTTTTAACAGGCATTTTAAATTTTCGGTTTTTGTTTACGAGCAAATTGAGCGAATTATCAATTTTCTTTTGTAGAAACTTATTTTTAATATCAAGAAAAAAATTTTTCAATTATTATAATTTAAATTTTTTAATAAAATCAGAGTAAGTTAATTTTTCAATTCCATAACTATCAGCTTTTACAATCTTTGAAGGTCCTGCATTTTCACCTAAAATTAAAATTACATTTCTAGAAACTGAACTAGAGACAGATCCTCCATTAGACAAAATCTTTTGCTTTAGATTCTCTCTTGAAATTTCTTGAAAAGTTCCTGTAATTACAAATTTTAAATTGTTTAGAGGTTTATTTTTATTGTCATTATTAATTTTAAAACTTAGACCTAAATCCTTGAGTTTAAAAATTTCTTCTTTATTGTCACTTTCTGTAAAATACTCCAATAAACTTTTGGTAATTTTTTCACCAATTTCATTCACAGAAATGATTTGTTCATAATTAGCATTCATTAAATTTTCAATCGTTTCGAAATGGTTAACAAGATTTAATGCAACAGTTTCCCCAATATGTCTTATACCAAGTGAAAAAAGTACTTTATGAAATGGTTGAGAAATTGAATTTTTGATGGCTTTCAAAAGATTTTGGGCCGATTTTTCAGCCATTCTATCAATTGATACTAACGTTTGCTCAGACAAAGCGTATATATCAGAAAAATTATTCAATTCATCAATCTTTATTAATCTTTCAATTGTCTCAACTCCAAAACCATCAATATTCATAGCCTTTCTGGAAATAAAGTGTTTAAATTTTCCGGAGATTTGAGGGTGACAAAATTTTGAATTCTGACAGAAATGCTGAGCTTCATTTGAACTTCTTACCAAATAACTATTGCATGAGGGACAAAAATCTTGGAAATTTATTTTTGAAGAATTTTTATTTCTTCTATTTATATTAACTCCAACAATTTTTGGAATTATTTCTCCTCCTTTTTCAACAAATACATAATCATTTTTATGTAGGTTTAATTTTTCAATTTGATCCTTATTATGTAAGGATGCTCTTTTAACTCTAGTCCCATTTATTATAACAGGATCGAGAATAGCAACCGGTGTAACTACGCCAGTTCGGCCAATTTGGTATTCTACGTTAAGTAATTTAGTTTCGACTCTTTCTGTTGCAAATTTGTAAGCAATGGCCCACCTGGGAAATTTGGAGGTATAACCAAGTTCTTTTTGAAAGTCTAAATTATTAACCTTAATTACAATTCCATCAATTTCAAAACTTAAGTCATTTTTTCTTTTATCCCAATAATCAATATATTCAAAAACATCCTCAATATTTTTACAAAATCTATTTGTTTTTAAAGTTTTAAAACCTAGTTCTTCAACAAGGTGTAGGGCTTCTGTCTGATTTAGAATATTATAATTTTCAGTGATAATTTGAAAAAAATAGCATTTTAATGGTCTTTTTTTAACTTCAAGGCTATTTATTAATTTTATGCTTCCAGATGCGGTATTTCGTGGATTCATGTATTTTGCATCTCCATTTCTTTCACGAATTTGATTCATTTTTTCAAAATCCTTTTTTTCAATGATAACCTCACCTCTAATTTCAAAATCATAATCTATATTACCGTTGAGTTTTAAAGGAATTGAATTTATGGTTTTAATATTTTCTGTTATGTCATCGCCTTGTATACCATCTCCCCTTGTCAAAGCTTTCTTTAACAAACCTTTTTCATAAGACAAACTGACAGAAACGCCATCAAGTTTTAATTCACAAGAAAATGATAAATTTTTTTGGTTCAAATTTTTCTCAAGCCTTTCATTCCACTTAATAATATCAACTTTTGAATAAGAGTTTTCAAGCGAATACATTCTGTATTTGTGATTAAATGATTCGAAAGCATTACCTAGGGAACTACCAACTCTTTGTGTTGGGGAATTCATGTCAAAAAATTGTGGGTATTCCTTTTCAAGTGAAACCAATTCACTGAGTAGTTGATCGAACTCAAAATCTGTTATTATAGGGGTATCCTTTACGTAATATAAGTAATTATGGTGGTGCAATTTATTTCTTAATTCCTCAATATATTTTAGCATATCCATAATTTTTGGCTTGAATCATTCTGTTAATTCCAAATGAGTCTTTTTTAATTTCTACATCAATAAATTTATTAATAATTAATAAATTTTTTACTTGATTTATGGTTTCTTTGTGACACTCAAAAAAAATAATACCATTATCTTTTAAACAGGACTTCGAAAAATTAATTATTGCCTTGTAAAACAATAAATCATCATCACTATTAACAAAAATTGCTTCGTTGGGTTCATTTTTCAAAACTACATTTGAAATTACATTCTTTTCTTTTTTGTGTACATATGGCGGATTAGAAACTATCAAATCAAATTTAATTTTGTGGTCATGATTTTTTAAAATATCAACATTATCAAAGTTTATCTCCAAAGAATTTTGTTGTGCATTTTTTTTTGCAATCCCCAAAGCCTTCTTGGAATTATCCCATGCATGGATTGTACAATTATTAAATTTTTTTTTTAATAGTAATGCTATCACACCAGAACCAGTACCAATATCTAAAATTACTTTACCATTAAGTTTTTTTTGTGTTATCCATTTACAAAGATCAACTGTTTCAGGTCTTGGAATTAAAACAGATTTGTCAACGAAAATTTTTAATCCCTCTATCATTACGTAACCTATAACATACTGGACAGGTATTTCTTTTTCAATTAGAGAGATTTTCTTATTAAATAATTTGACAGATTCCGAAGATATTTTTTTCTCAGCATGTACATGAAAATTAATTACATCTATTCCTAAAATCTCATTTAACAGAAGATGAAATATCGATCTAGACTCCTTTATTCCATAAATTTTTGAGAGTTTAAGGTTTGTTATTACTTTTAGTTCTTTAAGTTTCATAATTTTTTTAACATCCATACAGGACATGATGTATGACCCGTATTGCCTAGGGGCCTATTTATATAAATAAACTTATATTTTTTATATAGATTTTGAGCATCTTTCATGTTATTCATAGTCTCTATGTAACAAAACTTATATCCCGTTGTTCTAGCAAAATTTAGACACTTTTCAATTAATTTTTTACCTATGCCGAGCTTTCTAATTTTTGGTTTAAAATACATTTTTTGAAGTTCACAAATATTTTCATTTTCTCCTTTTAGTGCATTTATACCAGCTCCTCCTAAAACTTGCTTGCCAACAATTACAACGAAATAAATACTGCGCGTGTTTTGATATGATCCAAACATGTCGTCTAATTCTGAGTCAGCAAGTGCAGTCCCTTTTTCTGGAACACCAAATTCCTTCATCACACTAATCAGTACATCTTTAATTTTGAAATTATCATTCTCTTTAATCTTTCTAATTTGATATTTCATTTTTGTAAATTAGTAATTGATAAATATAATCATTTCTAAAGCCTATGAATGATGAAAAATTGATGAAAAGATGTGTTGAAATTGGAAAGTCAGTTTTGGGAATGACTTATCCAAATCCCAATGTAGGATCCTTACTTTTTTGTGACGGAAAAATTATTTCTGAGGGATTTACAAGCAAAGCTGGTGGGAATCATTCAGAAATAAATACTATTATAAATGTTAAAGATCAGTCTTTATATAAAAAGTCAACACTTTTTGTTACGTTGGAACCCTGTTGTCATTATGGCAAAACACCACCATGTGCAAACGAAATTGTTAGCAGAGGAATAAAAAATGTGGTAGTTGGATGTGAAGATCCAAATCCGATTGTAAAATCTAATGGAATAAAATATCTCAAGGATAATGGAGTAAATGTAAGGTTTGGTATTTTAGAGGATGAATGCAAAGATTTACATAAAAGGTTATTTGTATATTTTGAAAAAAATAGACCCTACATTATACTAAAATGGGCTGAATCAACTGACGGTTACATTGCACCTAAAATTAAGAATAATAAGAGACCCTATTGGATATCAAACGAGTTATCACGTCAGATTTCTCATAAATGGAGAAGCCAAGAGCATGCAGTAATGATTGGTCATAACACTCAAAAACACGACACCCCATTTCTAAATACAAGAAATTGGAACAACATAGATAATAGAAAGTTTATAATTGGAAATGATCAAATTGGAGTAAATGGATTTGAAAAAATTGAAACAAAAGGAAAGACATTAAATGCACTTGATACCTGTAAATATTTATACGATGAAAAAATACAATCAGTTATTGTTGAAGGAGGTAGATTCACGTTAATTAAATTTCTAGAAGAAGATGTTTGGGATGAGGCTAGGGTTTTTAAAACGGATGCAAAAATAATCGATGGTATACGCGCTCCGAAATTAAAATCAAAGTATTATAAAAAAACCAAAATTGGGAAAGACAGCCTCTACCTTTTTAATAATTATTAATAGCATCCGTTATCTCTTTAGGACATCTGATTGGTTTATTATTTTTTCCATTTAAGAATATTAATTTTGTATATCCTTCATTAATTAAAGTTTTATCTTTAAATATTTCGTATTGAAATTCAAGTGAGTATGAGGGCGGATTTAAAAGAGTAGTTTTTATTTTAAGTTTGTCCTCAAAATATGCTGGTTTTCTAAATGTAATTTTGCTTTTTACAACAGCAAGAATTATATCATCTTTTTCCATTTTAAAATATGAAAAACCAATTTTTTTTAGCCAATTTAATCTACCAACCTCGTAATACTTTAAGTAGTTGCTGTGATGTGAATATGACATTGCATCTGTCTCACAATACCTCACAATAACGGAGGTAGTAAATGATTTTTTTTTAAACAATTGTCGAATACTTTTGAACAAACATAATATCGAAAAAAGATTTTTAAAATTCAATAGCAAAATGATTTTTTTTTAAAAAAAAAATGTACATATTTGTTGGGTTGAGAAATTTTAAAATCATTCTCAGATTTTGGAATTTTTTTTGTAACCAAAAATAATTTTTATATGACCGCAGTAACTGTTTGGAATAATTGTCTCTCATTTGTGAAGGATAATATTCAGTTACAAGCATATAAAACTTGGTTTGAACCAATCATTCCTATCAAATTACAGGATAACATTTTAAGCATACAGGTTCCAAGTAAATTTTTTTATGAATGGCTTGAAGAACATTATGTGAAACTATTGAAAGTTGCTCTTACCAAAGAACTAGGAAAAGATGCAAAGCTTGTATATATTATTAGAATGGAAAATACTTTTGGAAGTGAATCTAGTTTTACGGAAAAAATTCCAAGTGAGTATAAACCAAAAATTAAATCACAAGAGTTAGATAGCACACCAAATTTCTCAAAAGCAAATTTGACCAATCCTTTCATAATTCCTGGTATCAAAAATTTAAAAATTGATTCACAACTAAATCTTAATTATAGTTTTGAAAATTTTTTAGAAGGAGATTCAAATAGACTTGCAAGGTCAGCCGGTTATGCAGTATCCAAAAGACCCGGAGGTACTTCATTTAATCCTTTACTCATTTTTGGAGGTGTTGGTTTAGGAAAAACTCACCTTGCTAATGCAATAGGAATTAATGTTAAACAGGCTTTTCCTGAAAAAACTGTTTTGTATATTTCTGCAGAAAAGTTTACGCAGCAATATGTTGACTCAGTAAAGAAAAATAATAGAAATGATTTCATTCATTTTTATCAACTTATTGATGTATTAATTATTGACGATGTTCAATTCTTCTCGGGAAAATCAGGAACCCAGGATGTTTTCTTTCATATATTTAATCACTTACATCAGAATGGAAAACAAGTTGTTTTAACATCTGATAAAGCTCCTGTGGATATGCAAGAAATTGAACAAAGATTACTGTCAAGATTTAAATGGGGGTTGTCTGCTGAGTTACAAACGCCTGACTATGAAACGAGAATATCAATTATCAAAAATAAGTTAGCAAGAGACGGTGTTGAAATGGAAGATGATATTATTTACTATGTTGCAAAACACATAAAAACTAATATTAGAGAGTTAGAGGGCGCAATTATTTCTCTCATGGCCCAATCATCATTTAACAAAAAACAAATCACTACAGATTTAGCTAAAACTATAGTTGAGAAATTTGTTAAAAATACAAAGAAAGAGATATCGATAGACCAAATTCAAAAAGTTGTTTCTGATTATTTTCAAATGGATGTTTTGACATTACAGTCAAAAACAAGAAAAAGACATATTGTTCAAGCCAGACAATTGGCAATGTTCTTTTCAAAAAAGTTCACAAAGGCATCTTTAGCAAGTATCGGTACTAAAATTGGACACAGGGATCATGCAACAGTTCTTCATGCATGTAAAACAGTTGATAATTTAGCGTTTACAGACAAGCAATTCAGAAAATACGTTGAAGATTTAGATAAAAAATTTACTGATTAATTTTTGGTCTTCTCTCTTGATTAATATTCCTAAGGTTGTAGTTTTTAAAAATTCTTATATAATCACTTATTGATGTTCCGTTTGCATCTTTTTTGTTGAAATCTTTTGATGCTTTATTTCTCAGAAACTTCTTGACGTTACCAGGACCAGACAAATGGGCCGCAGCTAAAATTCCTGATTCTGAAATATACAAATCTCCCAAAAATGTATTCGAATACTTTTTTATTTCTCGTCTCAATATCCATTTATTTCTTTTAATATTCATCAGGAAAACTTTCTCCTGAACTTTAGGGTTTTTAATAAAATCATTCAAATCATTCACACCATAAATTTTTAGGGTTCCCTTTCCAAACTGATATTTTCCTAAATAACCGAATCGATTAATCTTAGTGTAGTCTGAACCAGACTCAAAAAAACCTAAAAATTCCTTAAATCCAATAAAATCCCTATCTATAAATGGAACAGTATGAAGATTAAATATGAATTCAGGTTTTTCTTTGGCAGAGTAGATGGCAGGTGGGTCACTTAATGCGTTAGTGAAAAAAGTTGAAGAAAAAATCACCAACGCATAAAAGAAAAAAGCTTTTATACTTTTTATGATATTTATGTTTAAAGTTTTCATTTGTAAAAAATTAATTTTTACAACGATGCAAACTTAAGTATTTTTTTAATTATCTGTAAATCAGTACTTTATCTTTTTATTCTATTTTCTTTCAACCACTTTGTATATTGTCTTTTCTTTCTGTTATGCTCAACCAGAGTTCTTGAAAATAAATGATAACCCGGGTTGGAAACATCGGCAACAAAAAATATAAAGTTGTGAGAACTTGGGTTTAATACAGCTTCGATAGCAGAAAAATCAGGTGTTACAATAGGACCTGGTGGTAAACCTTTGTTTAGATATGTGTTATAATCGGACTTTATCCTTAAATCTTTATACAAAACTCTTCGAATTTTCTTGTCAAATCCCTCTTTCTTTTTTATGACATATATGATGGTTGGATCTGCCTGCAATTTCATTCTTCTATTTAGTCGATTTAAATACACACCAGCAATTGTAGGTCTTTCATCAACTTTTGGTGTTTCTTTTTGTACGATAGAGGCTAAAACTGAAACTTCAACAGGGTTAAGTCCAATTTTTTTAGCCTTATCAACCCTGTTTTCATTCCAGAAATTATCAAACTCATTAACCATCTTTTCTCTAAAATCATCGGCAGATGTATTCCAGAAAAATTCATAAGTATTAGGCAAAAAAACTGACAAAACCGACTCTTCTGATAAATTCAAACTTTTTAAGAAATTTTCATCCGTAAAGGATTCAATTAAACTCGTACTATCTGCTTCTATTTTTTTTGAAATATAACCACTAAACTCTTGGATGGTTTGAATGTTATTGAATGTTATATTTAATGGGATATTTTTGGACCTGAGTGAATTAATTATTTCGTTATTTCCATCACCATTATTTATAATAAATCTTCCTGCTTTTATGTTTTCAAGGTATTTTTTTGTTTTTGCTGCTTTTATGAATGATTCAATATCAATAATATGACTTGAAATTGAACTAATCATGTCATCTGCATTAGAACCCGAGTTGATATAGACATAAACAAAATCTTGATTAAATGATGTGTTGGATTTAAAAAATACTTTATAACCAAATATTGCAATAGAAGCAATTATTAAAAAAGAAATTATTATTAAAATTCTAAAAATTGTTTTCATAAATTAAAATTACCAGTATACACGAATTCGGCATTACCCAGAAGGAAGATATCAAAAAATTTATTTTCATTGTAATTGAAAGTTACTGACAACTTCCCTCCCTTAGTTATTACATGAGTTATTGGTTCATTATGGTTATAGTTTAATTTTGAACATAAAGCTATAGCTACGGCCCCAGTCCCACAAGATAATGTTTCTGCATTAACACCTCGCTCATACGTACGTGCATGGTATGTGTTTTTATCTTTTTTTGATACAAAATTCACATTAACGCCTCCTTCAGTTAATTTACTTTCTTGAGCACGCTTGAATTCATCTTCAATATTCAATTTTTCTAAATTTTGATTGAATTTTATAAGATGAGGAGATCCGGTATCAATAAAAAAATCATCTCTAATTTTTTTATAACTATCTACTTGATTTATTGATATTGAAATTCTAACACCTTGAACACTGACAAGATGATAACCGTCAAAAGCCTTAAACTTTGATATTTTTTTTAATATTTTATTTCTTAAAACAAAGTGAGCTGCGCATCTTGCCCCATTTCCACAAAAAGAACCAACATTTCCGTTTGAATTATAATAGACCATTTCATAATCACATTGATCATTTGATTTTATAATTATGAATCCATCAGATCCAATTCCAGTATTTCTATGACATAAACTTTTTATTTTTTCTGAATTTATGTGATTGAAAGAATTGTTAATGCCATCAACAATTATAAAATCATTTCCATTACCATGATATTTGTCAAACAGTACTTTCATTTAATTAATCATAAAAATAGATATAATGTTAAAAAGAAGTTAAATGTTAAATTAAAAATTGTAAATAAATTATTTTTGAAAAAAAAATACGATGAAATTTTTAAGAATATTTTATTTTACTGTCTTTATATTAGTGGTTACTGTTGGTGTAAATTTGTTAATTAACGAAACAAAAGAGGAAAATCAATCATACGATACTTTACAAACGATAAACACATCGGTTGTTTCAAATGGAAATCAATTTCAAAATTTCAAAACATTTCAAAATCCTGATTTCACAATAGCCGCTGAAAAAACAATTAATTGTGTTGTACACGTAAAAAATACTGCAACAGCTAGAAGCTCCAATTCTATATGGGATCTTTTCTATGGAAATTCACAGCAAAAAAGAACCATTGGAACTGGCTCAGGTGTCATTGTATCTAGTGATGGTTTTATTATAACTAATTATCATGTTATTGACAACGCAAGTTCAATTGAAGTAACAACTAATGACAATAAATCATTCAGTGCTGAGTTAGTAGGTTATGATGAAAATAGTGATATTGCAATATTGAAAATCGATAACGACCGAAGTTTTCCTTACATCATTTTTGCAGACTCAGATCAAACAAAAATTGGGGAATGGGTATTAGCTGTCGGAAATCCATTTAATCTTACATCCACAGTTACAGCTGGAATTATTAGTGCCAAGTCAAGGGATCTAAGTGATTTTGATTCAAAGAATCAATCATTTATTCAAACGGATGCTGCAGTTAACAGCGGAAATAGTGGAGGTGCTTTGGTTAATATCAATGGAGATCTTATAGGTATTAATACTGCAATTCAAAGTAATAATGCTGGATTCATTGGATACTCATTTGCAGTACCAAGCAATATTGCAAGAAAAATTTATGAGGATATTCTGGAATTCGGAGATGTCCAGAGAGGACTTTTGGGTGTAACTGGTCAAAGTTTAAACTCCGAGAATGCAAAGGAGCTGGGAATTAAAAAAACTGAAGGGTTTTATGTAAATGAAACAGATCCAGATATGGGTGCACATATTGCAGGAATGAGAAATGGCGATATCATATTACAAATTGATGATGTTCAAATTAATAAGTTTTCTGATTTATCAGGTTACTTAAATTCCAGAAGACCAGGAGATAATTTAGAGGTTACCATTGATAGAAATGGTAAAAAAATAATTTTAGATGTATTACTTAAAGTAAGTACTTATGTGCAGTTTTATGGTATGCAACTTAAAAATTCAAATAAAGATGAATTGGATAATCTTAACATTGAGAATGGGGTAACTGTGGTTGTCAATAGAAATTCAACTCTATATAGAATGGGTGTAAGGTCTGGCTATATTTTAACTGAAATCAACGATAAAAGTATTTCTTCAACAAATGAATTGAAATCATTTGAAAAAGAAAACATATATCAAATCTCATTCATTGACCTAGAAGGAAATAAGGAGAGGTTAATTTTTGATTAACTCGAAATGGTTAGAATTGATATTTTAAGCGCAACTCCGGAATTATTAGAAAGTCCATTTTCTGGCTCTATATTAAGAAGAGCAATTGAAAAAAATATTGTAGAAGTTTATTTTCATAATCTCAGAGATTATAGTACAGATAAACATCAAAAAATTGATGATTATCAATTTGGTGGAGGTTCTGGAATGGTTTTAATGATTGAACCCATTGACAATTGTATAAAAGAATTGAAAAAATCGAATTATTATGATGAAATCATATTAATGACACCAGATGCTAAGTTGTTAAATCAAAAAATTTCGAATAGATTATCTACACTCAAAAATATTATTATAATCTGTGGACACTACAAAGGAGTTGATCAAAGAGTTAGAGATAATTTGATTACAATGGAATTATCAATTGGTGATTATGTTTTATCTGGTGGAGAATTACCGGCTGCAGTATTATGCGATTCCATAATTAGATTGATACCTGGAGTTCTAAATAATGAAACAAGTGCACTTAGTGATTCATTTCAGGATAATCTTTTAGCTCCTCCAGTATACACAAGACCTTCAAACTACAATAATTTGAAAGTACCTGACTTGCTCTTATCTGGTGACAAATATAAAATCGAAGATTGGAGAGAAAAAAAATCAATTGAAAAAACAAAAACAATAAGACCGGAATTGCTTAAATAATAATTTTATTTTTAAGGCAAAATGTGTATGTTTGTGCCCCTAATCAACCTCTGGAACTTTTTTGAATGTTGGTTAGATTAATTAAAATCACAAATTATGGAATCTCTTATTAAATATGTTCAAGATGAATATATTGACCAAAAAAATTTTCCTGAGTTCAAAGCTGGAGATACAATAACTGTTTACTACGAAATTAAAGAGGGTGAAAAGTCAAGAACACAGTTTTTTAAAGGTGTTGTCATTCAAATTAAAGGAAAGGGCAAAACAAAAACCTTCACAATAAGAAAAATGTCTGGAACTTTTGGGATTGAAAGAATATTCCCAATAAATCTCCCATCCATTAAAAAAATTGAAGTCAACAAGAAAGGTAAAGTTAGAAGATCTAGGATTTATTATTTCAAAAATCTTAGAGGCAAAAAAGCTAGATTAAAAGAAACAAAAACATAATTGAATGAGTAAGATTAAAGTGAATAATCCAGTTGTTGAGCTTGATGGCGATGAAATGACTAGGGTTATCTGGGATTTTATCAAAAAAAAACTTATTCTACCTTATCTTGACTTAAAAATAAAATACTTTGATCTTGGTATTAAAAACCGAGACTTTACTGATGACCAAATTACCGTTGACGCTGCTGAAGCCATAAAAAAGTATAATGTTGGTATAAAATGTGCCACTATCACACCTGATGAGCAACGAGTCAAAGAGTATACTTTAAAAAAAATGTGGAAATCACCCAACGGAACCATAAGAAATATAATTGGAGGTACTGTTTTTAGGGAACCCATCATAATGAAAAACATTCCTCGGTACGTCCAAGGATGGGTCAAACCAATCTGTATAGGAAGACATGCGTTTGGTGATCAATACCGTGCAACAGACTTTTTAACTCATGGAAAAGGAAAACTAACAATGACTTTTACACCCGAAAATGGAGATAAACCAAAAAATTGGGAAATATATAATTTCCAAGAAGACGGAATTGCCATGGGTATGTATAATATAGAATCATCAATTTATGGTTTTGCCAGGTCCTGCATGAATAGGGCTGTTTCAAAGAGTTGGCCACTATACCTTTCCACAAAAAATACAATCTTAAAAGCATATGATGGCAGATTCAAAGACATATTTCATGAAGTATATGAAAATGAATTTAAAGATAAATTTAAAGAAGTTGGTATAACATATGAACATCGACTAATTGATGATATGGTTGCAGCAGCAATGAAATGGGAAGGTGGTTTTGTTTGGGCCTGTAAAAATTATGATGGTGATGTGCAATCTGATACAGTTGCACAAGGATTTGGGTCACTCGGCTTAATGACATCCACTCTTTTAACACCTGATGGCAAAACAATGGAGGCAGAAGCAGCTCATGGAACAGTGACCAGACATTATCGACTACACCAAAAGGGAAAAGAGACATCTACCAATCCTATTGCATCTATATTTGCTTGGACCAGAGGTTTAATTCACAGAGCAGAGTTGGATAAAAATAATGAGCTTCTAATTTTCTGTAATCTGCTTGAAAAAGTTTGTATTGAGACTGTTGAATCTGGAAAAATGACAAAAGATCTTGCAATTTTAATCCATAAGAGTAATTTGAAAAGACAACACTACCTCAATACGCAAGAATTCCTTGATGAAATAAAGTCAAGTCTAGACTCAAAGATGTCATAAAGGTGAGGAAAATTATTTTTCTATTTCTTCTCCTGAATTTCAATTTTATATATACTCAAAATTCATTCACAATAAGTGGATATGTTCAAGATAATAGCAATAATGAACTCATTATAGGTGCAAGTGTAATAGTTAAAGAATTACAAATTGGTACAGTAACTAATAATTATGGTTTTTTTTCATTGAC
>TARA_B100000963_G_C22640451_1_pt1 | contig 17366 bp, 15 predicted proteins | sample TARA_B100000963 | Tara Oceans TARA_B100000963 (sample SAMEA2622097) | marine metagenome | biome: marine biome (ENVO:00000447); feature: surface water layer (ENVO:00002042); material: "saline water (ENVO:00002010), including plankton (ENVO:xxxxxxxx)" | depth 5 m | reverse complement strand
ATGGTTATGAAAATGAAAAATGGAGCTGTAGTTATCGATGTTAGTATTGATCAGGGAGGTTGTTTTGAAACTTCTGAGGTTACAAGTCACAATGAGCCGGTTTTTTTAAAGCATGATGTTATTCATTATTGTGTTCCAAATATAGCATCTAGAGTTGCAAGAACTGCTTCAATAGCTATAAGTAATACATTAACTCCAATTTTATTGTCTATTGCAGAAGAAGGAGGTCTCGAAAATTCTTTACGTAAGTATGATTATTTAAGGAATGGAATTTATGCTCACAAAGGTTTATTGACGAATGCTGTCTTAAGTAAGAATTTTAATATATCGTATACTGATTTAAACTTAATTTTGGATATTTAAACATTATTATGACTAGAAGATTATCATTATTTGGATTGGGTGCTTTATTAAGTTTAATTTTTCTTGCTTTTCTAAGCCCAGAAAACAAATTAAAAAATACATTTTTTGCTTATTTAAATTATTTTGACTCTGATAAAAGAATAGTTGGTCAATTATTATTATCAAAGGAGTTTAATTATTTGGTTTCAGATGAGGAAGATATTTCTTTGTTTTTAGACAATTGTTGGGTAAATCATGATCTATCTGACAAGGATTCTTATCCACAAAAATTTGTGTTAGAAAATGTTATGCCCAAAAGATTAGAAGCTAGTGTATATTATTGTGTTAATACATCAATATCCAAAGAGGTTTTACTATTTATAGATACAAATTCATATATCTTAAATTTCTCTCAAAATGTTAGTGAGTATTCTAATAGTGAAAAAATTAAAGTTTTTAATAATAAATTAAAAAATCATTTTTCTGAAGACCAATTGCAAATTACCCATAAAAGATTTTTAAAAGGAGACAATCAGTACATAGACAATATCAATTGGGAAAGAGATACTTTTTCAACTATTAACATTCAAAATGGAGGAGTTATTTTTATTAGGGTTCATAATTATTTTGAAAAATCAAACTGGAGATTATTCTGTGACTTTTACGATAAAGAAATAATAAAGGAACAAGGGGGAGATAGGATAATGACATTTACTGATTTCGTGAAACTTGATACAGGTGTTAATATTTCATCCAAGTCATATAAAAGCTCTTATATAATTATTTTGAGTGTTTTGTTAATAATGTTTGTTGTAATTTACTTCATCAGAAAAAAAATAACAAATAATATTTAATCATTTTTTCTTCTTTTTTTTTCAAGAATAATATTTGTTAGCTCTCTTCCCATTTGGCCAGAAATTGAAGTATTTTCTTCAGCTCTTCTTATTAGATACGGTAACAAATCTCTTACAGGTCCGTAAGGGACATATTTTGCAACGTTATATCCTTGCTTTGATAAATTATAAGAAATGTTATCGCTCATTCCTAATAATTGTGAGAAGTACACTCTTTGATCATTTTTTTTAATTTTATATTTTGACATTAAATCTATAAGAAATTGTGAGCTTTCTTCATTATGTGTGCCCGCACATAACGAAATTATATCTAAATTTTTAATACATATTTTTAACGCTTCATTAAAATCCTTATCTGTTTCTTCTTTTTTGATATGAACAGGTATTTTATATCCTTTTTCTAAAGCTCTTTCAATTTCTTTTTCATGGTATGCTCCTCTAACAATTTTTACACCAATTTTAATCTTTTTTTGATTGGCAGTTTTTATTATTTTTTTCAAATAGTTTATCCTATCATTTCTGTAAAACTGTATAGTATTAAAAATAATAACTTTCTTACTATTAAATTTAAGCATCATTTCTAAAACAATATCATCAATAGCATTTTGTATCCAGCTTTCTTCAGCATCAATAAACACTGAAACATTATTTTTGTTTGCCTCTTCACAAATTTTATAAAACCTTTTTATAAAATCTTCTTTCTCTTCATTTTCTCTTTTGTTTAATTTTTCTTCAGAGCTTATTTTTTCTAATAATGAAAATCTAACTAATCCAGTAGTTTTAAAAACAGCAAAAGGGATACTTTGTAATTCTTTTGCTTTTTTTATAGATAATAGAGTTTCATTCAATACTCTATTAAAATCTTCTTGTTTTTCTTTTCCTTCTGCAGAAAAGTCAAGAATAGTTCCAATATTAGATTTCCAAAGTTTATCAATAGTATTTTGACTTTTTTTTACAGATACTCCTCCGCAAAAGTGGCTATAGATTGTTTTTTTAACAAAAAATTCAATAGGAAGCTTTAGCGATATTGCTAATTTAACTAAATTTATAAGTAATTTAGAAATATAAGGTAAGCTTATAACTTTAAAAAGAAAGTAAGCTCTATTTAAATCATAATTAGATTTGTCTTTAAATGCAACTTCAAAATTATTAAATATACTCATTGTAAATAGACCTATATTATTTTCCTGCTAATCATTAAACCATCTCTGATGGGCAGAAGAACTGTTTCAAGTCGCTTATCATTACATACTTTTTTATTATAGGTATCTAAAGATTTTGTTTCTATATCCATATCATTTTGGATAACTTTTCCGCTCCACAATACATTATCTGCCACTATATAACTGTTTTTAACCATTTTATCAATTAATAAATCAAAGTATTTACAGTAATTCTGCTTATCAGCATCAATAAAAGCTAATTGAAAGTCCAAATTTAAATTAGGAATAATATCCAAGGCATTTCCTGTATGTGTAATGATATTCTTTTTATATTTTGATTTTTTAAAATATTGTTTAGCAATATTTATATGCTCTTCATTAATATCAATTGTATGTAATTTACCCCCAAAATTTAAACCCTCAGCTAAACATAATGCACTATATCCTGTATAAGTACCTATTTCTAAAATATTTTTGGGATTAACCATATTACTTATCATAGATAAAAATCTGCCTTGAATATGCCCTGAAAGCATCCTTGGATTTAAAACTTTTGTCCAGGTATCTCTATCAATTTCACTTAGTAATTTTGTTTCTTTTTGACTATGCTCTTCAGCATACCTAACTATATTTTTATTTACGAAATCCATTTTTTTATAAAAAAAAAGCCACAACAAGTGTGGCTTTCTAGTAGTTAAATTCAAGTTATTCAGTATCTTTTTCTTCCACTGAATTATTTTTTTTGCTAGTTGAATCGTTAGTTGTTTTTTTACTACAACATGATTTTTGTGATTTATTACAGCTTGTTTTTTTGTTGTTATATTTATTTTTCTTGCCATAGCTATTCCCTTTATTACTTTTCTTAGATGAACAACAAGATTTTGAACTCTTGTCACAAGTGGAATTACTTTTTTTAGATGAACAACAAGATTTTGAACTCTTGTCACAAGAAGACTTATTGCTTTTAGAAGAACAACAAGACTTTTGGTTTTTATCACAAGATTTAACTTCCTTTTTTATCTCTTTTTTATTTTGGCAGCCACATGTATTACAAGCTAAAGCAGATGATACACCAAAAATAAAAATTAAACTGAATAAGCTGATTATTATTTTTTTCATGATTTATTTTTTTAATATACAAATATAGTAATAAAATATAACTTACTCTAATTTAGAAATTATACTTTGTCCTCCTTTTACTTTATCACCAATTTCCACATCTATTATACTGTCTTTTGGCAAAAACACATCTACTCTTGATCCGAACTTTATAAATCCAAGTTCCTCGCAAGCTTTTACAGATTTGTTCGTATTAGCATAGCTGATAATTCTTCTAGCTAGAGCACCAGCTATTTGTCTACATAAAATTGTTATTTTATCATTTTTTATTACAATCGTATTTCTTTCATTGTTTGTTGATGATTTTGGATTCCATGCAAAAAAATATTTTCCTTTATGATACTTTTCGTATATAATTTTTCCAGATATTGGAAAGAGATTATTATGAACGTTTAATGGAGACATGAAAATTGAAACTTGTATTCTTTTATCATTAAAAAATTCATTTTCTAATGTTTCTTCAATAACTACAACTTTCCCATCACAAGGGGAATAAATTGCATTATCATTTTTTTTAAATATTCGATCAGGAACTCTAAAGAAATAAATAGACAAAGTGAGAATAATTGATGATCCCAAAACAAAATATTGCAAAGCGTCATTAAATACTAAATAAATTAACCAGTTAATTAGTAATAAAATAATTACTCCATTTCTTAATGTTTTGTAACCCTCTTTATGAATTTTCATAATAAATTAGTTAAAATATAAAAAACAGGTATTGTTATAATAAATGCATCCATTCTATCTAGTATTCCACCATGACCTGGAATAATTTTTCCTGAATCTTTTACTTCTGCAGCTCTTTTGTAATAAGAAATTATAAAATCTCCTAATGAGGCAGTAAATGGTATTATCAAACTCACAACTATAATATAAATTTTATTTATATCAATATTTTTTGTGATAATATGCGCAACAATTACAGTACATACTAGCCCACCGAAAAAACCTTCCCATGATTTTTTTGGCGATATAGATGGCATAATTTTATTTTTTCCAAAATTGACACCAAATATATAAGCAAAGCTATCAAATGTCCAAACAAGTAGGAACATAAATAATATAATAGATGGATCATAATTTTCATTTGTATTATCATTTAAATTAAACATTTGGATTATTACAAATGGAATTAGTACAAAAAAAACAGGAAATAATTTAGATTTATTTTTTCTCAGTTTAAAAATTTCGTATAGGGATATTATTGCAATTAATCCAAAAAGTAATTTAAAAGTTAAAAATGAATATGAGGTGCAAAACCAAAGAATTAAAACATAAAGTATGCCAAAAAAAAATCTATTAACTTTTTCTTTCATTGTTAATTTTCAAGTAGCTTTTTTGCTTGATTAATTTCTTTTTCATGAACATATAATTCGATAGGACCAAACATTAAATATGATGAGTCTTGCTTATTTAAAAGAACAACATTGATGCCATTTTCTTCGAGCATCTGTTTGATTATTATGGCTTGATTGGGATTATTACTACTGTAAACTTTTATCATTTTAAAAGGTCTATTTTTTTTGATCCTTTTCTTTTTCTAAATTATTTAATCTTTCTTCTTCATAAGATTTCCATTTTCTAGGACCAAAAATCTTTTCCAGGTCAGTTTTAAAGATAACTTCTTTATTCAATAGATAAGAACCAAGGTTTTCAACTTTTTCTTTATATTTTGTTAAAATCTGCTTAGCTCTTTTATATTGTTTGTCTAAAATGGCGCTTACTTCTTTGTCAATATTTTGTGCTCTTTCTTCAGAATAAGGTTTAGTAAAACCAGATTGCTGGCCTGAAGAGTCGTAATATGAAATATTTCCAATATTTTTACTAAGTCCATAAAGACTTACCATGGCATAAGCCATTTTTGTTACTTTTTCTAAATCTGATAATGCTCCAGTGGAAATTTTACCAAAAAATATATCTTCAGCTGCTCTTCCTCCCATTGCAGTACATATTTCATCTAACATTTGCTCAGTTGTAGTTAATTGTCTTTCCTCTGGGAGATACCATGCAGCTCCTAGAGATTTTCCTCTAGGTACAATAGTTACTTTTATTAAAGGAGAGGCATGTTCTAGCATCCAGCTTACAGTAGCGTGTCCGGCTTCATGATATGCAATTGTTTTCTTTTCATTTGGAGAAATGATTTTTGATTTTTTTTCTAAACCTCCAATTATTCTGTCAACTGCATCTAGAAAATCTTCTTTATCTACAGTTTTTTTAGATTTTCTTGCAGCAATTAATGCAGCTTCATTGCATACATTAGCAATATCTGCTCCGCTAAATCCTGGAGTTTGTCTAGCTAAAAAATTAACATCCAAACTCTTTTTTAATTTTAAGGGTTTTAAATGCACATCAAAAATTTTCTTTCTTTCGATTAGTTCTGGAAGATCAACAAATATTTGTCTATCAAATCTTCCAGCTCTAGTTAGTGCTTTATCTAGTATATCCGCTCTATTTGTTGCAGCCATAACTATTACACCAGAATTTGTTCCAAATCCATCCATTTCGGTTAGTAGTTGATTTAATGTGTTTTCCCTTTCATCGTTACTTCCAGTCATTGCGTTTTTGCCTCTTGCTCTTCCAATTGCGTCAATTTCATCAATAAAAATAATTGATGGTGATTTTTCTTTAGCTTGTTTAAACAAATCTCTAACACGACTTGCACCAACTCCAACAAACATTTCTACAAAATCTGAGCCTGATAAAGAAAAAAATGGAACTTTGGCTTCTCCTGCAACTGCTTTGGCTAATAATGTCTTTCCAGTTCCTGGAGGGCCGACAAGCATAGCTCCTCTGGGGATTTTACCACCTAGCTTTGTGTATTTTTGAGGAGATTTTAGAAAATCTACAATTTCAGTAACTTCCTCCTTGGCTTCCTCGAGTCCAGCCACATCATCAAATGTGATTTTAATATTTTCTTTGTCAATTAATTTTCCTTTTGCTTTTCCAATACTAAATATTTGGCCACCACCACCACCACCACCGCTCATTCTTCTCATAATAAAAAACCATATAGCAATAAAGATAACTAAAGGGATTATCCAACCAATTATACCTCCAAGCCAATCGCTTCTATATTTTGGTTTAATAATTAGTGCATTATTATTATTTTTTAACGTATCATTTCTTATTTCATCTATTTTTGTTAATAATCTTTCACTATTTACTGGTTTATTTATATAGTGGGGTGGCTTTCTATTATCATTTATCAGCTCAACTTCAACTTCAATAACATCATTAGTCGCTTTATCCTTAACAAAAATTAATTGTTTTACTTGACTACCTTCTATTTTTTGAAGAAGTTCTTGTTCACCTATTTCTTGAGCTGGATTTATATTGCTAATAGCATTAACTATAAATATAGCTGCAATTATCCCATAAATCCAGTAAATATTGAATTTAAATCCTTTTGGTTGATTTGATCTTTTTTTATATGACATAATATTTTTTTTAGTGAATTGTGATTTCTGCGTCTCCCCAGAAATCTTCAATTTTATAAAATTCTCTAGTTTGTTTTTGAAAGATGTGTATTACTACATTAAAATAATCCATTAATATCCAATCAGCATTTAAACTTCCTTCAGTATGTATTGGTTTTTCACCAAGCTTTTTTGAAATCATTTTTTTTATCCTATCTTCAATAGATTTTACATGAATGTTAGATGTTCCTGTACAAACAATAAAAAAATCACAAATTGAGGTTTCAATATTTCTAAGATCCAAAGTTACAATTTCCATACCTTTTGCATCCACAATTGTATTAACAATGTGTTTTGTTAGTACATTTTTCTCTTTAACTTCTTTAGGCATATATTTTTTTAAATTTGCATCTGCAAAAATACATTTTTAAAACAATAAAATCAGATAAAATATTAGTGAATTGAATAAGTTTAATATTATAAAGTTGTCTTCAGTAGATTCAACAAATGAATATTTATTGTCTCTTAAAGAAAGTGATATATTTTCAGAGGGTTTAGTTGTTGTTTCTGATTATCAAACAAATGGTAAAGGTCAGTATGATAATAAGTGGCTAAGCAATGAAGGAGAAAATTTATTAGTTTCGGTTCTATTGGAACCTCAAATAAATATAAATCATCAGTTTGATATTTGTAAATTAGCATCTCTTAGTATTGTAGATTTACTTAATTCGATTTCAATAAAGTCTAAAGTTAAATGGCCTAATGATATAATTGTCAATAATCAAAAAATATCTGGAATTTTAATAAATAATTTAATAAAGAATAATACTCTTGTATATTCTGTAATTGGTTTTGGATTAAACGTAAATCAACTGTTATTTAATAATTTTTGTATTAATCCGACATCAATTTTTTTGGAAACAAAAAGTAGATTTAAAATTGACTACATTCTTGAAAAACTTTTGATTCATTTAGATAGAAATAAAATTCTTTTAGATCATAGAGTTCAACTTGATCAAAAATATGTCAGTAACTTATATAACAGAAATGCTATTAGTGAATATCAGAGCAAAGGAGTAAGATTTAAAGGCACAATAATTGGAGTAGACGATTTTGGACTATTATTGATCAGGAAAGAGGATAATATAGTATATAAATTTAATACAAAAGAAATCAAAACAATTATTAAATAGTTTGCATCTTAGAAGCTAAGATTCCTAAAAGCTGATTAAGTGGCTTCTCAACCATCATTTTTGTGAAAGTATTCAACTTTGCGTAAATTTCAAGTTTTGCATTACATTTTTCCTGAATTGGAGTTATAAAGCATTTCATTGTGAAAGGAATAATACTTTTATTAGCTTTGAAGGATATTGATGAATATTTAATTCTTTCAATTATCTCAAGCTCTAATTTTGGATAACCAGATATTCTAAAGGTACATGTGTTTTCTGTACACTGGAAGTCCTGAACTTCTTCTGGAAGTAATGATTTCATATTTTTTAAGTTACTAATCAAATTAAAAAATTCTTGGGCCTTTTTGTTTACTGTAATTTCTGGTGAGTTAAATGTTGTCATATTTTTACCAATTTTTTGGATCACTTCTCCATGATTCTAAAGTATCTAAATCATTTTTATTAATAAATTTTTGTTCGATAGCTTTCTGTAATAGTATTTTATAATCACACAATGAAATGAATTCAGTATTTTTACTTTTGAAATTTTCTTTAGCTTCATCAAATCCATAGTTAAAAATAGATACTATACTTTTTACTATCATTCCATTTCTTTTTAAAGTTTCTGCAGCGTCTAGACTACTTTTGCCACTACTTATTAAGTCTTCAATTAATACTACAGAGTTTCCTTCTTCATATACTCCTTCAATTTGGTTTTTTTTACCATGCTCTTTGGCTTTAGATCTAATGTAAATAAAAGGTTTTCCAGTCTCTTCGGCTACTAATGCTCCATGAGGAATTCCAGCAGTAGCTACTCCAGCAATAATATTTGTTCCACTGTAGTGAGTTTTAATAATTGCAGAAAGCCCTTGTTTAATGTGTGTTCTTATTTCTGGGTAAGATAGTGTTTTTCTATTGTCACAATAAATTGGTGAGTTCCATCCTGATGCCCACTTAAATGGTTTATGTGGTTGTAAAATAATTGCGTTTATTTGCAATAATGATTCTGCAATTTTTTTAGCTATGTCTAAATCATAAATCATAATTGCAAAAATATAAAGTTTTTATTAAATTATTATGCAAAAATACAAAGTTTATAATAAAGATGGTAAAATTTTGTTGATAGATAATTGGAAAGAATTTTGTAGTGAATTTATAATTATCGAAGCTGCTGGAGGTGTTGTCTATAATAATGAAGATCAAGTGCTTATGATTTTCAGAAATAATTTTTGGGATTTACCAAAGGGAAAGCTAGAAAAAAATGAAAGTTTGAGCGAATGTGCTATAAGAGAAGTTGAAGAAGAAACAGGTGTTAAAGAGTTAATTATATCTTCAAAAATATCAAAAACTTTTCATACTTATTCATTAAATAATAGTTCAATACTTAAATGTACACATTGGTTTAAGATGTTCACTGAATATAAAGGAAAGTTAAATCCTCAAATTGAAGAGGGAATTTCTAAAGCATTATGGATAAATAAAAATAATATTTTTTATGTTAAGAAAAAAATGTTTCCAAATATTAAAGATTTATTATGAATTCAATTACTTTTTACTTTATAAAGCTTTATTTATTTTGGTTATTTTATTTCTTCATCAATAGAATTTTTTTTGTTTTTTGTTATGCAAATGATTTAAGTAAAGTTAAAGCATCTGAATATTTTTCAGTTTTATTTTATTCATTTAAATTAGATATATCTTTTATTTCTTATCTGAGCTCTATAATTTTTATAATTATATCCATTAATTCATTTGTTATCAAGAGGAATATTAACTTACTAATTAGCAGATTTATTTATATAATTAATATTTTCTTTATACTATTGACATCATTAATTGTTGGTGGGGAGATTGCTATTTATTCAGAGTGGCAATCAAAACTTAATTTCAAGGCAGTTAGTCATTTATTTAATCCCAATGAAGTTTTTGATACTGCAACTATCAAACATTTCTTTATAATGGGTATTTCTATTTTAATTGGTTTATTTTTTGTTAAGTTTTATAAATATTTATTTTTCGTAAAGTTTTATAAATCGAAAATTCACAATATATTCTTAAACAAAAGTTTAGATATCAAGTTGGTAATATTCAAAATTATAAGAATACCAATTATTTTATCTCTTTTTTTATTATTAATTAGAGGAGGGGTCCAACCAATTCCAATAAATCTTAGTGACTCTTATTTTTCAAAACATATGATAATAAATGATTTAAGTGTTAATCCAAACTGGAATTTGTTACAAAGTATGCTAAAGAATAGCAGAAATTTTAATGGTAATCCTTATCAAAAACATTCTTCTTCTGATGTTAATACATTTATTAATAAATTAAGTTTTGAAAATCAATCTACTAGTAAAGTATTAAAAAATAATAAACCAAACATAGTTTTTATTCTACTTGAAAGTTGGTCAGCTGACAACATAGAAAGTTTAAATGGCTTAAGTGGAATAACTCCTCATTTTAAAAGTCTTGAAGACAATGGTTTACTTTTCTCTAATTTTTACTCTAATGGATGGACATCGGATCAAGCAATGACTTCAATATATTCATCATTTCCTGTTTTCCCATACCTTGCAATTATTAATCAGACAGATAAATCAAGAATGCTTCCATGTATAAATAAATCGCTAAAAGAAAAAGGTTATCATTCCTCATATTTTTTTGGTGGTCAATTATCATATGGAAATATAAAGTCTTATTTGTATGCACACGGATTTGATATTATAAAAGAAGAAAAAAATTATAATAATCTTCCTTCAGGAAAACTTGGTATACATGATGAATATATGTTTGATATATTTCATTCAGAACTAAATAAATTACCAGAACCGTTCATGAGTACATTATTTACATTAAGTTCTCACTCTCCTTATGATTTTCCAGCAGAACATTTAATATCATTTGATCACCGTCAGGATAAGTATGTAAATTCAGTTAACTATACTGACAAGTGTCTTGGTAATTTTATGAAAAAAGTTAAAGATGAATCATGGTATAAAAACACATTATTTATTATTGTTGCTGATCATAGTCACAATTCTCCAATTTATAGAAGATTAGCACAAAAAGAAAGATTTAAAATACCAATGTTGTGGTATGGAGATGTGTTAAAAGATAAATATAAAGCACGAAAAATGAATAGACTTGGTTCACATATTGACATTTCTTCCACTCTTTTAGGTCAGTTAAATATAGATTACAGTGAATTTAAATTTAGTACAAATTTATTTAATAGAAGTTCTTACTTGGTCCCTTATGCTTTTCCAAAGGGATATGGAATAATTAGGCAAAAAGGATACTATGCTTTCTCAGAGGGTTACAAAAAGGTTATTGAGAATCATGCAAAAACAAAAAAAGATAAAACAAAACAAAAAAAAGAGGCAGAAATGTATTTTCAAAATGCTTTTGACAGCTATATTAATTACTAAAATCTTGAATAATATTTCCAGTTATTTTTAATAATGAAATTTTATTCTCCATTAAATTATAAATTGCTTGTTCAGCAACTATTGCTGAATTAATATATGCAATTTCTATGTCTCTTAAAGTAAAAGAGTTAATTATTCCTTGTTCATGTCTCTTAACTGCAAGATTATAATTGGCTAGTGCAATATCTGACGCTTTTTCACTTAATTTTAGCGCAGCAATGGATGCATTGTATGCATCATATGTTATTGATAATTGATGTAATACTTCTTGTTTTTTTTGTTCAAATTTTAATTCATCAATTTCTTTTTTTATTTTGAGCCTCTTTAAGCTTTTGTATAGTTTGCCTCCATCAAATATTCTAAAATTTATTGCGAAATTTGCAAAATAATTAATACTTTCTCCAGTGTTATTCATGGTGTTTGATAGATTACCAATGTCATAAGTACTTTCATTATATGTAGCTCCTGAATTTACAGATATTATTGGATAAAAAGAAGACATTTCTAATTTCATATTCTGCTTCGATAATTGAATATTATAGTACTGATTTAAAATATTTGTATTGTTATTTAATGTGCTTTCTTCTAGGTCTTTATAATTATAGATTTGTAGTTCTATGTTAATCTCTTTACTCAGAGTCCATTTTTTTTCACTTTCAATACCTAATAAAAGATTGAGATTTTTTAAGCAATTAACATAGTTTTGTTCTTGTAAAATAATGTTTGTACTATCACTTAGTAATGAACTTTCAGTTTGTAATAATTCAATTTTGGTTGCAACTCCTAGTTCATATTTTTTATTTTGATATATTAGTCTTTTTTTAGTTTGAGCTACAACTTTTTGTAATACATTTAATTTCTGTTTTTGTAAAATACAGTTATTGTATTGAAGTATTATTGCTTGTATTGTATTTTCTATACTTAGTGACGCACTATTGTTACTTATTTTTTCTAAGTTTTCTAATCTATCTTTATTCGCCCTTATTGCAAAACCATTAAATAAAGTCCAATTTAAATTAGTGCTTGCTGAAATAGATGATGATTTTAATTTTTCCTGAATAAAAGATGCAGGATTTTTGGACTGATCAGATAAAGCTTCTTCCATTCTAGCAGAAATATCAAGTTTTGGTAGTGCTCCAGCGTTTGCCCAGTTATTATTAATTTTATTGATCTCTTGATTTTTTTTGCTTATTTGTATGTTAAAGTTTTCTTGAAGACCTATGCTGAGAGCATCGTATAAAGTAAGTGTATCCTGTCCGTTACCAAACAGAGGTATAAAAATTAAAATTTGTATGATTTTTTTCATTTTAAAATATCAATTTGTCGTTTTTGATTTTTTATGACTGGTTCTACTTCTATTTTACTAGGAGGATTTTTTCCTCCGTTCCAAAACCATAATCTTGTACGTCTTAAATCATTCATGTACAGTATTAAGGAAGGAAAATAAAGTAATAAAATTATTGTTCCAAATAGAACTCCAAAGGCTACAGAAATTGCCATAGGTATTAAAAATTGTGCTTGAAAACTTTTTTCAAAAATTAGTGGAGATAGTCCAACAAATGTTGTAATTGTTGTTAATATTATTGCTCTATATCTGCTTTTACCTGCTTTAATAACAGCGTCATGAATTGTTTGTCCTTCATTTAGATTTCTGTTAAATCTATCTAGCATCACGACAGCATCATTTACTAGAATACCAATCAAGGCAATTACACCCCAAACACTTAATGTTGAAAAGGGTCTATCCATAATTCCATGACCAAGAATTGCCGAAAATATACCAACTGGAACAACCATAAGAATTATTCTTGCTTGGTAAAATGATTTGAAATTTAATGAAATCGTTAATGTTATCAAGATGATACTTATTAAAAATGCAATCCCTAATCTTTTTCCACTATCAGCAGCCTCTTCTGCTTGACCCATAATTTCGTAATTTACATCTGGATATTTATTTTTTAGAATACTTAAATATTTTCTTTCAATCTCGCTATTTACTTCTCCAGAAAATTCGGCATTGTATAGACTAGCATCTACTCGAATTTCTTTTGATCCGTTAATATGATTTACTTTAACTTTTCCCCGTTTAAATTCATAATCAACCAACTCATCAAGCGGAAATTTTTCTCCTATGTTAGTTTTAATTTTAATTTTTCCTAAATCTTGGACACTATTTCGATTAGATTCTGGATATCTTAGCCACACTTTCACTTCATCTCTTCCTAAGATCAATCTTTGCGCTTCTTCTCCAAAAAAACCTTGTCTTATTTGTCTCATTATTGTAGCTTCATCAAGACCCAAAGCATATGCTTTTTCTTTGAGACTCAAATGTATTTCTCTGTTACCAACACCTGCATTATCTAAAACCTCCTTAACCATATTTATAGAACCAATGTTAGCTTTAAGCCAATTAGCAGCATTTTTTAATTGTTCATCATTTTCTGATTGTAAAGAAATAGAAACTGCTTTTCCAAATTGCTGGAACCCACCAATGGATATTTTTTCCATTTTAGCAATACTATCTGGATGAATTCTTTGTTGTATCTCATTTGATATATCGATTGTTGAAATTAAGTCATTTTCTTTTATTGAAAGTCTTATGCTTCCAACATTTGGGCCATTTAATCCAAGATCTTCAGTAAACCCAACACTTAATGATATATCAGTAAATAATGTGTCATTAAATTTTTCAATTAGTTCTTTATGATAATTATTTATAATTGAATCTACGTACCATAAAAATTTTTCAGTACGAAACTCTCTTTCTCCTGGTTTGTATGCAAATTCTATTTTAACCTCGTTAAATGGAACAGATGGAAAAAATGTCCATCTAATTACACCGGTCATCAAAAGAGTAATTACAACCGCCATCAAAACTACAGGAGTCCAAACATGTTTTCTATAACTTTGAACAAGTTTTTTATTGATTTTTTCATAAATATTTCTTGATTTTTTAACAAAATTTTCAGATTTTGTTTTTATTAAGTTCCAATTAATAATTAGTATAAATATTGCTAACGGATAAGCTAATTTAATTATGTCATTAAATAGATTTTTATTTGACTTAATATCAGGTAAAACAAGATATGTAATAAATCCAGATACAAGAATTGCCAGAAATATTCTACTTTTTTTTGAAGCTTTTTTGTTTTCTAAATTATTTTTTGTTGATAGATGTGCGGGTAAAATTAGAAATGCTTCTATTAGTGAAAATAACAGTGCCGCTATTACACTAAAAGCCATTTCTTGCATCATTTGCATCTCACCTCCAACGAATAAAAGTGTGGAAAAAACAAATACAGTTGTTAAAACAGATGTAAACACTGGTGTTAATACTTCCATTGTGCCATCTAGTGCTGCCTTCATTGGATTTTTCCCCATTTTGTAATGAGAATATATATTTTCGGCAATTACAATGCCATCATCAACTAGAATACCTACAACCAAGATCATCCCAAATAAAGAAATCATATTTATGGTCATTCCATAAATAAGACCAATTGATATCATTCCTATAAACGAGAATGGTATTCCAAAGGCTACCCATAAAGAAAGTCTAAAGGATAAGAAAAGACCTAAAATAATAGCAACTAAAAGTAAACCTAATATCAAATTATCACTTAAAGTTTCAATCCTTTGATCAAGCATATCTGCAAATTGAAACAAAGTAATAATTTCATATTCAGCATTATCTTTATTAAATTGTTTAATATATTCTTGAACAGAATTTGCAATTTTCTTGATGTCTTCCTCAGGTGTTTTTTGAATAATAAAATTAATAGCTCTTTCTCCATTAACAAATACTTTAATTGGTATATCTGAAAAGTCTAATGATACATTTGCTATATCTTTAATTCTTAATATATCCCCATTTTTTGCAGTTAAAACAACAATATCTTCAATACCTTTTGTTGTTGTTTCTCTATTGTTAGAGCGAATAATTATTTCATCTTTTGCAGTTTTAATACTTCCTCCTGAAATATCTAAATTACCTCTTTTAATTGCGTTGCTAACTATATCAAAACTTATGTTATGTGTAAGAAGAGCAGATTCTTTAATTTCTACAGAGATAATTATAGGTGCATAACCAACAACTTGTATCTGACTAATATTTTCATCATTTAGTAGTTCTTTTTGTATTATGTCAGCCTTTTCTTTTAAAAGCCATAGATCATTAGGTCCTTTAAGTGAATAAAATCCAGCTACATTTGCCATTCCACCCATTCCTCGTGTTTTTTGTTTTTCAACCATTGGTTTTTCGGCACCCATGGGAAAGGAATAGATTGCATCTACTGAGTTTTTGACGTTTTGCAATACTTCATCAATGTTAAAATCTTCATAGATTTCAATTCTAACATAAGACAAGTTCTCTAATGATGAAGATGTGATTTCTTTAATTCCTTCAATACCATTTAATGCTTCCTCAACTCTTGTTGTAATTCCTTCTTCTATTTCTTCAGGAGAAGCACCTGGGTATGAAACAGATACATAAATTTTGTTTGGTGGAAGTTCAGGAAAGAAAGATTTTGGCATTAAAGACAAGCTTATTATGCCTGCTAAAGCGGTGATTAAAATAATTGCGTTAGCATAAATTGGGTACTTTATAAAATATGCAATTAATTTTTTCATTCTAAAATTGCTTTAACCTCAGTTCCTTCTTTTTCTCCAATGAGGGGTTCTTTGACAATGACTGTACCGTTTTTAAGATTATCAACCATTACAAAATTATCCTGATAAAAAATAATATTTAATTTTTGTGTTTTTAATTTATTTTCATTGTCAATAATATATGCTTTATTTTTATCAAAAACACATCTTCTAGCAATTTTTACAAGTTTTTTAGAAGTTGTATTTAAAATAGTTGCATCCACATACATTCCACTAAATAGTCTTTCATTACTATTTTTTATTGAGGCAAACACAGATACATTTTGAGTATTACTATTAACAAACTCACTTTTTCTAATAATATTACCATCAAATGTTTTACCATTATTTGATAATATAACCGTATCATTTAAATTGATTAAATCAATTTCTGAAATATTTACAGTTAATTCTACTTCCATTTCATCTTCTCTGATAAAATCTATAACCGGTGAACCAGGGTTTATAAAAGCGCCAATGTCTGTGTATGAACGAGTAATTATACCGTCATAAGGAGCTCTAACAGTATATTTTTTTAATCTTTCTTCATCTGATTTAATTGACAAGTATTCGGACAAAATAGAACGCGATACTATAAAGTTTTTTTCTTTAGTTGAATTTGTTTTAGGAAGAGACGGAAGGTTTTTATAAATATTAATTTGATTGAAATAAGTCTTCCATTTTTCATATTCATTAGGAAAGTCAAGTTCAATATCAGCTAAGTTAGATGAAATAAGACTCATTATTCTACTTTTTTTTGCATTTACAAGAAGTTGTAAGTCTGTATTTTGTACAGTGAAAATAGTGTTACCTTTTTTAATTTTAGTTCCTTTTTTTAAAAAACTATTACTGATTATTTTTCCCTGAACTTCAGAAGAGATTGTTATTGAATTTGTGGATACTACTCTTCCAGTACTGTATATTTTGTTTGTAATTTGTTTGTTTTCTACTTTTGTTGCAACAACAGATTTAATATTTTTTTTACGCTTTATTGTTTTATTTGCTCTTTCTTCTCTTATTGATTCTGCATTTTCAACGCCATAACTCATTCCAAAATTATAGCTAATAATAGATACTAACATAAATAATGCAGAAACAACTAAGCTTGATATTATTATTAATGTTTTTCTTGTACTCATTTTTGAAAATTTTTTTGCAAAAATACATATTATCTTCTTATGCAAATAGTGTTTTAAAATAGTTAATGCAATTTGATAAAAAA
>TARA_B100000963_G_scaffold356752_1_pt1 | contig 17391 bp, 18 predicted proteins | sample TARA_B100000963 | Tara Oceans TARA_B100000963 (sample SAMEA2622097) | marine metagenome | biome: marine biome (ENVO:00000447); feature: surface water layer (ENVO:00002042); material: "saline water (ENVO:00002010), including plankton (ENVO:xxxxxxxx)" | depth 5 m | reverse complement strand
AATTCATGTCCATTACTTTCTAAAAATTTTCTTAAACCAAGTTCACCCGATACACATCCAAGTAATTGACCTGGCGTGTAATCTCTTCCTTTAGGGGAAGGAAGTGTCATTCCATCCGGATATTTCTCTATTTTTGGTAGTTCTGATAAAGCATAGGATTTTGGCATCCCTCCTTTAGGATCATCGTATAATATGCACAATATTTTCATTTAATCTCCTGTATCTTAAAATATATTTATTAAAAACTAATCTAACATCATTTTTAAGTTGCTATCAATTAAATTATTTAACATTAGGATATTTTTTTTTTAAGATAAATCGATTGATTATTACACCAAAAATAAGAATTATTATTGAGCCAGTTATGATTGGATTGAAAAGATAATCAATCGAAACACTCCCCATAATGACTATGATTGGGTTCCCACCAGCAGGTGGATGAGTTACATTTAATAATATCATTAAGCCTACACCAAAACCAACTGCGATGGGTATAATTAAGTATAGAGGTAATGGCACCAGATATAAAAAGAATAATCCCACAATAGCTGTAAGCAGGTGCCCAAAAAAAATATTTTTAGGTTGCGCAAATGGGCTTTCAGGATAACCATACAAAAGAACCATCGATGATCCAAAAGAAGCAATTAAAAAAATTCCAAATTCTGTTTTATAAGTCAGTAAAGTCAATATACCTATTGTGATAATCGAAAAAAAACCAGCTAGAAAAGATTGTTTAATATTTACCATTAACTAGTTTGATACAATTTTTTTGAGGGTTTTAAAAGGCAATAAGATACATTCTTTACGTGATATATTTTTTTTTTTAAATAATTTATCCAAATCTTTCCATTTTTTATTTATTATTTCAAAATCACCCTCAAAGTAAGATCTTGCATCATCACATATTTCATCAATTTTGAGCTTATTTTTATTGATTGAAATTTTTGATAAAAGACTTGCAGAAGCTTGGCAATAAATACAGCATTTTCCTTGATAACCGAAATCAACTATTTTATTTTTTTTTATTATTACTCTAATTTGTATTTCATCACCACATAGTGAATTTTTTAATCTTGAATTATGCGTATGATTTTCAAGAAATTTTTGATTATTATTTGTTGAAGCAATATGTAATATCTCTAAATCCATTACTTTTTTAGATATAAATTATATTAAATTTAAATAAGATATTATAATAAGATACTTAAATTTCCTAAGTTATTTTATACAAAGAATTTAATTTTGTTGTAGTTAGAACTAATAAGAATTAAATATTGGCATATGATAGAAATAAAAAATGATAAGCTAGCTGTACCAGTTGTTTTATTCGCAGGAATTCTTTGGTCGTTTGGCCCATTAGTTGTTAGATACATGGATCAACCAGAACTAGCACCTTGGCAATATATTTTTGGAAGAGGATTGACAATCTTTATAATTTTAAATCTTTACTTATTTTTTGAGGAAGGAATAACGTTTTACAAAAATTATTTCAAAGTGGGTGTTTCGGGTATTATAGGTGGAGTTGGGCTGGGTATTGCAATGATTAGTTTTATCTACTCAATTACTAATACCTCTGCTGCAATAACACTATTGTGTCTTGCTGCAATGCCTTTTTTTACGGCTTTGTTGGGCTTCCTTTTTTTGAGAGAAAGAATAAGTTTGAATGTTTGGATTGCTATAATACTTGCTACTATTGGAATAATAATCATCGCTCTAGGCAATACTGGAAAAGCATCTTTATTAGGTTTTGTGTTTGGTATGACATCATCAATAGGTTTTTCAATCTTTTCTGTAACTCTAAGGTGGAGAAAAGAAACGCCTAAATTTACTACTGTTGCTGTCTCTGGACTTTTCTGTTTTGTTATTGCTTCAATATTTATTTTGAGTAAAAATCAATCATTTTTTTCTACAAGCTACAATGGTACTTTATTTTCATTACATGGTGTATTAGTTTGCTTTGGATTAATTTTATATTCTATTGGCTCTAGAGCTATCCCAGCAGCTGAATTAACTTTATTATCTTTAACCGAAGTTATTGGAGGAATTTTTTGGGTGTGGTTACCAATTCTTGGTATAAATGAAATCCCTTCTACAAATACAATAATTGGTGGATTTTTTCTTTTTATATCTATCACTTATTACAGTTTGGTCATGAGAACTAATAGAAGATTTATAGCGCTCAATTAAGGAGTAGTTTTAATGATTAAAGAAAAAAAAATTGTAAATAGTTGGAATGAATGGGATCCACTTAAGCATGTAATTGTTGGTAGAGCAGATGGATGCTGTATACCAGCTCCAGAACCAGCATTAGATGCAAAAGTACCTGAAGACTCTGACATGAAGGGTGAATATGGTCCTCGCACAAAAGAAACTGTAGCTAAAGCCAATGAATTATTAGATAACTTCGCATCAATTTTGGAAAAAAGAAACATAAAAGTTGATAGACCAATTCCCATAAATCATAATCAAAAAATATCTACTCCTGACTGGGAAGTTAAAAGCATGTTTGGGTGTATGCCTGCTCGAGATATAATTTTGACTGTAGGTAATGAGATGTTGGAGGCCACTATGAGTTATAGATGTAGATGGTTTGAATACTTAAATTATAGACCTTTGATTAAAAAATATTTCAATGAGGATAGAAATATGAAACATGAGAGTGCACCTAAACCAAGGCTAACAGATGCTGACTATAGAAAGGATTACTTATCAGATAAAATAGGTGTACAAAAAAGATTAGATTGGACCGAAAAAAAATATTTTGTAACCACGGAGGAAGAACCTCTTTTTGATGCGGCTGATGTTTTGCGTTTTGGAAAAGATTTAGTTGTACAACATGGCTTCACTACAAATTTGAAAGGAATTGATTGGTTAAGAAGACATTTTACAAATCACAGAGTACATTCTGTGAATTTTCCTGGTGACCCTTATCCAATTCATATTGATGCAACATTTGCACCAATTAAAGAGGGAATTATAATTAATAACCCTCAAAGAAGATTACCCAAAGAACAAAGAAAGTTATTTGAAAAGAATGATTGGCAAATAATTGATGCCGCTCAACCAGCTCATAATGAGCCTCCACCATTATGTTATTCATCTGTTTGGCTTTCTATGAATGTTTTAGTATTAGATCCTAAAACAGTATGTGTTGAAAAAAGTGAAAAATATCAAGCAGACCAACTCGATAAATTAGGAATGGAAGTAATACCTGTTGATTTAAGGGATGCTTATGCTTTTGGAGGAGGCTTGCATTGTTGCACTGCTGATGTTTTTAGAGAAGGCGAACTTAAAGATTATTTCCCTAAACAATAAATTTTATAATATTGAAATATTAAAAAAAGATCTTTTTAAGGGGCATATAATAATGATGAGTAACGTGAAGTTAATTTTTTTTTGTTTTGTTAATATCGAAATTATCTAGTGATGTACCAAGCTCTTTTTGTTTGATTTTTTCTTGATTAATTGAACGATTTTTTAAGCCATATTCAATTGAATTTTTTTGATTTTCTAGTTCATCGAATTTTCTCATTTTCTCTAACTCAATTTCTCTTAGTCTTTGGTCCCTTTGAGCTTCCTGTTGTTCCTTCAACTTTTTTTCTCTGTCAAATTTTTCTTCCCATTCTTTAACTTTTATATATTCAAGTTCTTTTTTTCTTTCCTCTTCCATTTTAATAATTTTTAACTCTTTTGACTTTCTTCTCTGTTCTTTTAATTCTTTTTGTTTTTGCTCTTCTTCTCTTGCCTTTAAGTCTATATCTTTTCTATTTTGTTCTTCTTGGCGAAGATCTAATTCTTTCTCTCTGGTTGTTAATTGCTTAGCAACCTGGATTAAGTGCTCATCTTTTTTTACCAATCTCTCTGCCTCTATTTTTTGTTTTTCCTCTAAAATGTTTATTTTTTTTTCCCTTAACTTAAAATCTTCTTCGTTCATCTTAATTTTATTACTTTCTTTATGAAGTTTTTCTTCCCAATTTTTAAGATCTTTTCTTTCTTTCAAAATCTCAGTTTTTTCCTCTAACTTCTGCAATTTTATTAATCTAATTTTTTGAAGCTCTTTATTTTTTTTATAGTTCGTGAATACTCTTCCAATAGATTTTGTTGTTAGGGTAGCAATTTTCCTAATGCTACCGCTTTTAGCTTTTTTTTTAATTATTTTTTTTTTTCGAGGCATTTTTTTATTATAGTTTATTTCACTAAATATAAGATATTTTTCAATATAAATTTTGATTTAACATTTATGCTTTGTTACTTTAGATTCAACCTGAAAGTGTTATTCGTATAACTACTAAATTTTGCCTAACTTTTTTAGGTATCTTTATCTCTTTTTTTATACTCAACACCTTTTCTCTTTAATATTTCTTTTACTTTATCTGAATAAGGCTCTTCAATGTGCTCTGTGGTAGGATTAAGCTCTATTCCAGCAGGTGTAATTGTCTGAGGCATTGCAACAAACTGAGAGTCTGGATTTTCTACAGTTGGTCTTACTTTCATTCTATAAACTCCAAATACTCCAATTATCGTGTGAAAGAAAAATAAAAAAATAAAAAAGCCATTCGGACCAACTATATCCATAAATATAGAACATAAAAAAGGACCACTTATGGCACCTAAACCAAAAACAAACTGTAGACCAGCCCCGGCAGCTACAAATTTATCTTTTGAAATATAATCATTTGTATGAGCTAAAATTAATGAAAACATTGGCAAACTACAAAAAGAAAAAATTATAAAAGAAATATAAAACCAAGTTTTGCTTGTTGCCAAACCGCCTGGCAAATACATTTGTCTAGAAACGATTATTGATATAATTGCAAATAAAGCAGCACCAAACGTACTCAAAATAATAACTTTTCTCCTGTCATATATGTCTGAAACTTTACCAACTGGAAATTGAGCAATGGCGCCCGAAACTGCTAGTAGAAATGTTACTATAGAAATTTCCAATATAGTAAAATTCATCGAGGTCGCATAAACTGCTAATAGAGTGAACACAGCTGATTGAATTGTTCCATAAAAAAAAGAACTTATCATTCCAAAAGGAGAAGATTCATATAAATCTTTCAAAGACATGGCTTTAATCTTTTTAAAAGTAGGAGGTTTTTGTTTTGTTAACAATATTGGTAATAATGCAGCTGATGTAATCACAGAAATTAGAATAAATGGCTGAAAATTTTTTGGACTACTGAAATTTAATAAAAACATTCCAATACCAATTGATCCATAAAGTATCACCATATAAATAGAAAGCACACTGCCTCTATTTTTATTACTTGATCTATCGTTTAGCCAACTTTCTGCAACTGTATAAATACAAACCATACTTATTCCAGTCAATACTCTTAATAGAAACCATATAATAGGATTTACAAGAACTGAGTGAACAAGAATGACTAAAGATGCTAAAGAGGCAAAGGCAGCAAAAACTCTTATATGGCCTACTTTTGATATAATATTCGGAATAGTTGCAGCTCCCATAAAATAGCCAACAAAGTATCCAGACATCATGAATCCAGTTGAAGTTAAACTAAATTCTTCCTGAACTGCTCTTACTCCAAGAAGAGATCCTTGAAAACCATAAGCCATCATAATAAATCCCATGCCAAGAAATAATGCCCAAGAATTTTTTAATACTTTATTCATATTCGGTGTAATTATTCGCCATGTAATATTAAATCAAGTCTTAATTGTGACAAGCCTAAGAATTTCTTAGCTTCAAAAATGAGTGAATAGCTATTGTGATGATTATAACAAGACCCCCTATTAGAGTTTCAACACTTGGTTGTTCTTTAATCACTAGCCAAACCCATATGGGGCCTAATATAGTTTCGAGTAAAAAAAATAAATTAACTTCAGCAGCAGGTATGAATCTTGGGGCTATAGTCACTAAGACAAATGGTATTGCCACACAAAGGATACACATTAAAGGCACAATAATTAAATCCTTGTTAGTAAGTGCAAAATTTTCAATGAATAATAAAGCAAAAGTTGCCACAAGTAATTTTCCAACAACTGCGGCTGGGACTAAATTTTTTGACTTTGCTGAGCGTATAGTCACCGCACCTACTGCTAATCCGATAGCAGTAATAAATCCTAAAATATCTCCATAAAAATTTCCCAATTTAAGAGAGTCAAAAAAAATGTAAATTACCGAGAGAAAGGTTATGATAATTGACATTAGTGTTTTTTTATCTGGAGGCTCTTTTAAAAAAATTGCTCCTAAAACAGCTGATAACATGGGCGCGGTAGCAATCATCACAAGAGTATTTGCTACGTTTGTATTTTGAATTGAAACAACAAAAGTAATATTTGTTATACTAAAAGTGACGACATAGATTATGCCTTGGATACCACTCGTCATAAGAATTTTGAAAAAATTTAATCTGTAAATTAAAAACATTCCAAAAAAAACTGCAAAAAAAGGTATAATCCCTCTGTAAAAAACGAGTCCCCAAGTATCTATATTGGAGAGTCTAATAAATAATGAGTCTGGAGTAATAAACATTACTGCGACAAAGGCAAGTAACGAACCTTTCTTTTGATCAGTTAAATTTTTCAAGTTTTAAGTTCTTTCCAAAAAGTTTTAGCCAAATTAATATTTGATAAATCATAAAATGTTTTTAATCCAGTAGGTGAGGTGACGTTAATATCGCCATTTAACTTTTGATCAATAAAATCAATTCCAGCAAGAAAAATATTTTCTTTTCTTAAGTTTCTGGCAACCAATTTAGAGATCTTTTTTTCAATCTTTGTTAACCGAGTATTTATTGGTTTTCCTCCTTTACTCATATTACTTAAGAACGATCCTTTTTTTGGAACTCTTGATATAGCTCCCATTACTTTACCATTTATTAAAAAAACTCTTTTATCTCCTTTATTTACTTTTGGTAAATATTTTTGACAAATTATGTGTTCATGCTTTCTAATAAATTTTTTTATAAATTTGAGATTGAATTTATTTAATAAATGAATGTCATTACCACCAAAGCTATGAACTGGTTTTAAAATCACCTTCTGGTTTTTTTTAAAAAATTTTTTGATTTCATCAATGTTTTGAGAAATAATAGTTGGTGGCATATATTTTAGATATTTGATAGCGTAAAGTTTTTCAGAAATTTTTCTTATAGAGCCTGGATCATTAATAATCTTCACCTTTTTCTTTATAGTTTCAAGAATATGAGTTGTTGAAATATACTTGAGATTAAACGGGGGATCTTGTCTAATCAAAATAAACTTGCAATTTACAAGATTTAATTTGTCTTTCTTAAATATTCTAAAAAATTTTTTTTTACGATAATTAAATTTGACAAAATAACCTTCTGCAACAACCTTTGAATTAATGACAGACAAATTTTCAGGTTCATAATAAAAGATTTTATAATTTTTATTTTGAATTTCATGAGCTAAAAAAATACTAGTATCTGTGTTAGGATTAATTTTAGAAAAATGATCTCCTTGAATAGCTACAATCTTATTTATCATACAATTCTTTTAAATCTTCATTTTTAGAAAATTTATTAATCATATGATCTGCATTTGTTATTTTATTATCAATAATTGTTTGCAAATGATTTAAGAAAATACTCTCATTTTTTTTGGTTTTATTTAGTTTATCTCTGTTCTCCAATCCTTTTCTTGATAAATTCAACAAGTTCGATGCCCAGTAGAGAAGATCTTTACCCATTAATTGTGTATTAAATCCCTTTTTTGGTACCTCTAGGTATGCATTGATTATTTTATTTTTCTCCCACTTAGAAATAATTTCAAAAGTTTCATCAATATTACCATACAATATTCCAACATTAAATGCTGGACCAGCGCATAGACAATCCCAGCCACATGTATCCATAGACCTCATCTCAATATATTTTTTTAATCTATTTTCTGTAAAGATTGTACTTAAATGAGTGGATAAATCATTTTCATCTGGTATTTTATTTTTAATTTCATTAATTTTACCATTCATAAAATCCTTAAATATATATTTTTTGCCAGATATGTAGTTTTCATTATCTTTAATAAACAATATTGGAAAGTTTATTACAAAATCAGCGTATTTCTCAAAATTTAATTCTTCAAAAAAAATTTTTGGCAAACCACCTCTAGCAGTGTTTTGCCAAACCTTAGACCTATATGACAAATAATTACTTTTTTTTTTTTCTACAATTGAGGAATTAGCAAATAAAGCAATAGTGATAGGGACAATTGCGTTAACAATTTTAAATTTTTTAATAAAATCATTTTCAGATTCGTAATCAATATTAATTTGTGTTCCACAGGTTCGATACATCATGTCTAAGCTTAATTCACCTTCTTCTGGCATACTCTTAGTCATTAATTTATAACGCTCTTTTGGATTATTTGGAATTTCATTAAGTTTTGAAATTGGATCAAAACCAGCACTTACAATATTTATTTTAAGTTTTTTTGTTACTTGTCTCAATTCAAATAGATAATGCTGAGACTCCGCGCATACTTCATGTATGGTATTTAATTTATCACCAGATAATTCAATTTGATTCCCAGGTTCCAGTGTAATATTTTTACCTTTTTTACTTAAACCAATTATATTGTCTTTTTCAAAAATTGGTTTCCAGCCAAATTCAACTAAGGCATTAAACATCTCTTTAATTATTGAATAATTAATTCTTTTATTATCATTTTTGTTGAATAAAAATTTTTCATGTTCAACTCCAACTTTGAAATTTTTGGTGTCTTTTATACCAGATTTGAAATATTTGATTATTTGTTCTTTAGAGGTAATCATTTGTTTCTTAATAATACTTTATTAATATATTTAAAGTAAAGAATATGGCTTTCTAGAAAAAATTTTTTTTACCAATGGCCTAAAAAATTCTAAAGGAAGTGATTTATAGTTTGGGTCAAAGGAACATTGATCGTATTTTTCACAAAAATTAATGGTGTCTTGGTAATATTTATGATCTTTATATTTATCTCTCTTATATCTGTTGCCCCCTAAGTGGTGAGCATAATAGTACATTTGAAATTCACCATGTTTTTCTATTATCCAATGTGTTTTTTCTGAAACATAAGGTTTTAAAATTGCAGCAGCATATTCAGAATGATTCATTGGTGCCAATTCATCTCCGATATCGTGTAATAAAGCTGCAACTACCAACTCTTCACTTTCTTTATTTTTATAAGCTCTAGTTGCACTTTGAAGAGAATGTTCCAATCTGGAAATCTGATAACCCTCCAAAGTTTCAGTGAGATTAGACATAAATTTTAAGATTCTTTCAGCAGTTTTATTTGCGAAATCTTTTTCGTGTTTATCTAAAAAAAGGTAATCATCTTTAGTGCCCTTTTTCATTTCTGTAAAATTAACTTTTTTCATTATCTAGTTGTTTGATACCGAGCTAAGTAAAGATAACTGAGTAATCTTATTATCACCAAGTTCATCAACAGGCTTAATCGGGTAGTCACCTGTGAAGTAATGATCAGTTAACTGAGGGTAAGTTTCATTTCTCTTATCAAAGCCAATAGCCCTGTATAAGCCATCTAATGATAAGAATTTTAAAGACTTAGCCCCAATATACTTACAAATCTCATCATTTGATTTATTTGCAGCTAATAATTCTTTTTTAGTTGGTGTATCAACTCCATAAAAGTCTGGGTATTTAATTTCAGGGCAAGCTATTCTAACATGGACTTCTTTTGCGCCAGCATCATATAGCATTTTAACAATTTTATGAGATGTTGTTCCTCGAACTAAAGAGTCGTCCACTAGAATTATCTTTTTATTTTTAATCGTTGTTTTATTAGCATTCAACTTAAGCTTAACACCTAAGCTTCTAATTTTCTGGCTTGGTTCAATGAAAGTTCTACCCACATAATGATTTCTTATCAATCCATGTTCAAAGTTAATTTTTAATTTTTGAGAAAATCCCAAAGCTGCAGCATTTCCTGAGTCTGGGACGGGTACAACGATATCTGCATTAATATCATTTTCTTCTGCAAGTTCTTTTCCCAAATTTTTTCTATGTTCATAAGCGGTTTTGTTATTTATAAGACTGTCTGGCCTTGCAAAATATATATATTCAAATACACATGGCCTCACTTTTTTTGGAGGAAAGGGCTTAATACTTGTTAGTTGATTATTTTCTATTAAAACTATTTCACCATTTTCAACCTCTCGTAAAAATTTTGCACCAATAATATCTAATGCACAAGTTTCTGATGCTAACACGTAGCTACTTCCTAATTTACCAATTACTAGCGGTCTAATTCCATAAGGATCTCTTACTCCAATTAAAGAAGTTTGTGTTAACATGACTAAAGCGTATCCACCTTGAATTTGAAATATTGCATCTACAACTTTATCAATTTTTTTAGACCTTTTTGATTTTGCTATTAATTGTACAATGGTCTCAGTATCTGAGGTAGTATAAAATATTGCACCATCCTCAACAAGTTTATTTCTTAGAGAAATTGAATTTGTTAAATTTCCGTTGTGTGCAACTCCGATACCTCCAGCATTGGTATCAGCAAAAAAAGGTTGAATATTTCTAAGTGTATTATTCCCAGTAGTGCTATATCGATTATGACCAATAGCATAATCCCCTTTGAGATTATTTAGTACTTTTTCTTTATTAAAATTATCCCCAACTAAACCAAATCTTTTTTCTGAATAATATTTTTCACCATCAAACGTAACTATACCACATCCTTCTTGTCCTCGATGTTGTAGAGCGTGAAGACCCAGTGCAGTTAAAGCCGAAGCATCTTTTGCGTTGCTTATACCAAATACACCACACTCCTCTTTAAATTTTGGGTTAAAGCTCTTCAATTTTTTCTTTTGATTCTTGATAACTTTTTTCATTAGGAAATTCTTTTAACAGATAATTACTACCTTTTTCTAAATATGGAAAGGTGTATGATTTATTTAAATTGGTCGGCCATTTATCGTAGTTATAGACTATATGAATAGCTGAAAATAGGCAAATAGCTATTATATATGATCTTACAAACCCAAAAAAGAATCCAAATATAGAGTCTAATGTTCCAAGTCCTGTATATTTAATTGCTTTACTTATCCCTTTACTAATAAGTAATACAAGAAATATTATAATTACGAAAATAATAAGACCCAAAACAATATCTAAAATATATTCACTATCAATTATATCTTTTACATAAGGTTTTGCTTTTGGAAAAATAATTAAGGTCATGATATATGCAAATAACCATTTGCTCATTGCCAAAATACTAAGTACAAATCCCCTTCTAAAACATTTGACTAGTGACAAGATTGTTAAAATTAGGTAAATTAAATCTATAATTGATATGGAATTATAAAATTCCTTAAAAATTTCAATCATCAATAATTATTTTTCAAATGGTTTTATAAAAAGTATTAAAGATGGCAATAGAGTCAAAACTGATATCATTGCCAATAACATTGCAAGACCTGTAAAAATACCAAAGTAAATTGTTGGAATAAACTTTGATAAAACTAATATTGAAAAACCAAAAACTATTGTTATTGAAGTATTTAAAATAGCTTTACCTACTGTCGAGTGACAAGTTTTAATAGTTTCTTTATAATTTTTTAAAACGTTAAATTCTTCTTTAAATCTATAAATGTAGTGAATACTATTGTCTACAGCAATACCAATTGTTATTGCGGCTATTGTAATTGTCATCATATCTAAGGGGATTCCAAGCAATCCAATTATGCCCAATATAAAAAAAGCAGCTATAAAATTTGGCACAACCCCAATTAAAGATAATTTTATGTTTCTAAAAAGAATTAAAAACATTGCAAATATACCAATCATTACTAAACCTAAAGTCAATATTTGAGATTTAAAAAGACTTTGGAGTAAATTATTAAATAAGATTAAAACACCAGCAAGCTTGAATTCATTTTCCTTTAATCCAATTTTATTTTTTAGGTCGTAGTTAATTTTTTTTAATAAATCATTTCTTCGTAAATTTTCTTGAGAGTCAATTATTCTTAAACTAATACGAGCTTCGTTATCATTTATAGATATGTATGGATCAATAATTTCTGTTTTTATATTATCAGGAATTTTAGAGTAGAGGACGCCCATTTCTAAACTTCCAAGTGGCTTATTATTGTTAAGCATTGTTGCAACATCAATTATAGAAGAAAAAGACAAAACTTTACCAACTTGTGGAAGTCCATCTAGATAATTGTGTACTGAAGCTATTTTATCAATTTTGTCTTTAGTAAACCAGTACTTATCTAAATCATTTTCATTTTCATCTTCCCAATCCTCAAACTCATCATCTTCTTCGTTCTTTATGTCTTCCTGAATAGGAAATTTTAAAATTACTTCCAAAGGTGTGGTTCCTCCAAGTTTTTCATCTATAAGTTTCATCCCCTTATAAATTTCAGTTTTTTTGTTAAAATAATTGATAAAACTATTTTCCACTTCTAGACGGCTTATGCCTATTAAACTTGTAACAATAATTATTCCTGTAACAATGAAAATAGCTATTTGATTATTTTGGGCAATCTTAGAAAAAAAAACAGTTATTTTTGACTCTTTATATTTATCTAAAGAAATATTTTCTTCTGGAACAAAATTAATTAGGGAAGGTAATAATGTAAAGGTAATAATAAATGAAGTTATTAAACCAAAAGTCATCATCCATCCAAAATCTATAATTGGTTTTATTTCACTAAATATAAGAGATAAAAAAGCGATTATTGTAGTAATAACAGTGTATAAAATTGGATAAAACATCTTCTCAGTAGTCAATGAAATTAATTCAAAAATATTTTTTTTAGGAAAATTTTCCTTCAATTGTAAAAAACGAGTACTCATATGAATATTCATTGCCATGGTTAAAATTAGCATTAGAGCTATAAAGTTTGATGAAATTACAGTGACTTTCCAGTTTAGTAATCCAAGAATTCCCATCATTATTATAACTGAAAAAAAACAACTACTTATAGGAACAATAATCCAAATCAATTTTCTAAATACGAACCACAGTGTAAAAACGATGAATATAAATACACCTAGACCAAAAACTATGATATCACTTTTTATAAATGTCATCATGTCATCTGCGATCATTGGAATTCCACCTAAAAAGATTTTTCCGATGCTCTCATAACTTTTGATTACATTTCTAATTTCAATAATATTTTCATGATTTTGTTTTTTAATCTTATCTTTAAAATCCTCTATTTCTTCTCTTGTTTTATTTTTGATATCTTTTAACTCTTTATTTTTTTTAAGGTTTACTATTATCCCACTTGTTTTGCCGTCCTCGCTTATAACAAAATTTCTAAAAACTGGACTATTTAAAATTTCTTTAAAACCTCTTTCTCTATCTACATCCTCATCTTTGAGAGTTTTAAAATTTTCAAGTCTTTCTTGCAAAGACTCATCAGAACTATTTAGAAGAGGTATATCTAAAAGAGTTATAACACTGTGAACCCAACTTAAGCTTTGAATTTTATATTTTAAACTCAATAAATTATTTATTGAATTTTCTGATATCATATCTTCATTAGGGGTATACGTAAGAACTAAAAATTCTTTTGATCCGTATCTATCAGTGACTTCCCGAAGATATTCTAAATCTGGATCACCCTCAATTAAAAGAGTTTCCGAAGAGGCATCTAATCTAAAATTTTTTGAAAAATTTCCAAAACTTATTAATGAAATCAATAATAAAAGCAAAATTAATTTTGGATTTTTTAATATAAGACTTTGATATAAACGTGCTATCATTATAGCTCTTTTATATTTTACTTTAACTATTTTGAGTATCTTTAAATTTAGTAAACATTGCCTCAAATTCTAACATTATATTTCCTGTAGGTCCGTGTCTTTGTTTGCTTATAATGATTTCAGCTAGATTTGATACCTCATTCATTTTAGCCTGCCATTCAGCATGCTCCACTGTTGCTGGTCTTGGCTCCTTTCTTTCAAGGTAATAGGCTTCTCTATATACAAACATTACAACATCTGCATCCTGCTCAATTGAACCGGACTCTCTTAAATCTGATAATTGAGGTTTTTTGTCATCTCTTTGCTCTACAGCTCTTGATAATTGTGAGAGAGCCACCACAGGTACTGACAGCTCTTTTGCTATAGCCTTTAAACCTTGGGTTATTTCTGAAATTTCTTGGACTCTACCATCTTTATTATTGTAAGTTCCTTTCATTAGTTGAATATAATCTACAACAATCATATCTAGCCCGTACAATCTTTTAATTCTTCTTGCTCTATTAGTCATTGCAGCAATATTTATAGCTGGAGTTTCGTCTATATATAAAGGTAACTCCGAAATATTCTTTGAAGTTTCTATAAATTTATCAAATTGATCATCTGAAATTTTACCTCTCCTAATATCATTTGATTTAATTCTTGATTGTTCAGCTAATATTCTAGTGGACAATTGTTCAGATGACATTTCTAATGAAAAAAAAGCAATCGAGGATTTTTTTCCGTTATCTTGTAATTTTTTTGCAGCATTAAAAGCTATATTTGTAGCTAATGCAGTTTTACCCATTGAAGGCCGACCAGCTATTATAATTAAATCTGATTGATGAAGACCTCCAAGCCTATCATCCAAATCTCTTAATCCTGTTGGAACTCCAACAATACCTTCTTCATTTTTGTATGCAGCAGACGCCATTTCGATAGTTTGTTTCATTGCTTCGTCAAACTTAATCAAAGAAGAATTGAATGAACCTTTTTCTGCAAGATCGAACAACAATCTCTCTGAATTTTCAATAATATTTTGGCCATTAGTATTTAAATCATTAATTTTTGCTGTATCTATAGTTTGTTCTGAGATCTTAATTAATTCTCTTCTAACAAACATATCGTAGATGATTTTAGAATATTCAATAGCCTGTCTTGTTGAGGTAGAAAATTTAGTGACTTTTATTAAATACTCAGGAACATTCAGATCATTTTTTTCATCTTTAAAATAATTTTTTAGAGTTATAGGATTAGCCAACATTCCTTTATAGATTAAATTTTCAATAGCGTTGAATATTTTTTGGTGCAAAGGGTCAAAAAAATTCACATTAGATATTATAGTATTAATCTCATCAAATAATTCATTAGAAACCAATATAGAGCCTATAACCGCTTGTTCGGCTTCAATATTGTTTGGAAGCTCTTTGAAATTATTTTTTACAATACTTAAATTATTTTCCACATCAAACATTACACTGAAATTTTAGTTTTAAAATTAGCAATATGACTTGGGGAAAAAATTGTATAATTATTGTATTGCCTCTGATGTTTCAACATTAACTATAATTTCGGCATCAACTTCTGAGTGTAAATAAATTTTTACTTTAAACTTGCCTAGAGATTTAATCTCATTTATTGGTTGTATTGTTGATGGTTTGATCTCAACCTTGTCTTTTTCAAAAATTAATTTTGAAATTTCAGTTGGTTTCACTGATCCATAAAGTTCGTTATTTTCAGTACATAATTTTTTAACCGTGTATTGTTTTCTATTTATTTTTTCATGTAAGGTGTTTGCGAGTTGTTTTTTTTCGTTATCTTTCTTTGATAACTCTGATTTAATTTTCCCAACTGACAAAATATTTTGCTTTGAGGCATATAAAGCTTTTTTGTTGGCTATTAAATAATTTCTTGCAAATCCTCTTTTTACATCGATTATTTCACCAATAGAGCCTACTCTTTTAATATTCTCTAATAAAATCACTTTCATTACAATAATGCTAGATTTCTTGCTCGTTTAATTGACAAAGATAATTCTCTCTGTTTTTTTTGGCTTACGTTAGTTATCCTTGATGGAAGTATTTTTCCATTTTCAGAAATATACTTTTTTAGTAGTTTTACGTTTTTGTAATCTATTTCAGGGGCGCCCTTGACCGAAAGTGGACAAGATTTTTTAAATTTATATTTATTAGGTTGAAAAATACTTAACTTAGCAAAATTGCTTTGTTTACTTTTTTTGTTTCCGCTTTGTCTCTGTCTTTTTGGCATAATTAGTTTTTATTCTCTTTTTTTTTTTCACCATCCTCTTTTTTTGAAATAAAATAATTAGTGTTCAGGTCAAATTTTTTGACTTTAATAGTTAGGTATCTTAGTAATTTTTTGTCTATAGCCTCGTTTTTTTCTAATTCGTCTATCATTTTACCATTACCTTTTATTTTAAAGTGTATATAACTTCCTTTCTTATTTTTCTTAATTAGATAAGACAGGTTAATTAAACCCCAATATTCTGTTTTTATTATTTCTCCATTATTTTTTTCAACGATTTTTGAGTACTTGTCAGTTAATAATTTAATTTCGTTTGGTGATGTATCCTGCCTAGTAATAATTGTATGTTCGTATAAATTCATATTTGTTCTTTAATAAAAATTGTGGATATACTATTATAATAATTTAATTACAACAGCTAAATAACTAAAAAGTAAAGATTTTTAAATGTTTTCAGTAGTTTTTCCTGGACAAGGTTCTCAAGCGGTGGGTATGGGAAAACTCTTTTATGAAAAATATGATTTAGTTAAAAATTATTTCAAAGAAGCTGATGACTCATTAAATTTTTCATTATCTAAGCTTATATTAGAGGGTCCGAAATCTGATTTAGACTTAACTCTAAATACACAACCAGCAATTTTTCTTATTAGTTACTCAATTTTTAATGTAATTAAAAAGGAATTTAATATTGATTTAAATAAAGCTAACTTTTTTGCAGGACATTCTTTAGGTGAATATTCAGCACTATCTTGCGCTGGATACATAAAATTTTCTGATACGATTAAAATTTTGAAAATAAGGGGTGAGGCGATGCAAAATGCGGTTCCGAAGGGGATTGGAGGAATGGTTGCCATCTTGGGTAGTACCATAAAAAAGATAGAGGACGTAATATTGACCAACAAAGAGAATTTTAAAATCCAAATTGCAAACGATAATTCAGTTGGTCAAATAGTAGTCAGTGGAAAATTGAGCGATTTAGATAAATTTGTTGAAATCTTAAAATCTCAAGGAATCAAGAATATAAAACTTCCTGTAAGCGCACCATTTCATTGTGAATTAATGGATAGTGCCACAAAAATAATGAGCAATGAAATTAATAAAATTGATTTTTTTAAGGGATATAATGTTTTGATGTCCAATGTAACAGCTGATAAGATAAGTGAAATTAGCGAAATAAAAGATTTATTAATTAAACAAATTCAAAATAGAGTAAGATGGAGAGAAAGTGTAATTAATATGATAAATAATGGAGTTGATAATTTTGTTGAAATTGGTCCAGGCAAAGTCTTATCTGGTTTAATAAAAAGAATTAGTAAAGATGTAAAAGTACAATCAATAAACAATGAAGACGATATAAAGAAATTGAGCATATAATGAAGGATATAAATAATTTAAATGTCATAGTCACTGGTGCAAC
>TARA_B100000963_G_scaffold259634_1_pt1 | contig 17404 bp, 17 predicted proteins | sample TARA_B100000963 | Tara Oceans TARA_B100000963 (sample SAMEA2622097) | marine metagenome | biome: marine biome (ENVO:00000447); feature: surface water layer (ENVO:00002042); material: "saline water (ENVO:00002010), including plankton (ENVO:xxxxxxxx)" | depth 5 m | reverse complement strand
TCTTTAGCTAATTCAATTGTTACTTCTAGTTTATTAAATGAAGATTGAGCTATTAATGAAATTATTGCACCTTCTAATTCTCGAATGTTACTTTTTATATTTTTAGCTATGTAATCCACAATATCGTCATCAATAACTACACCATCTCTGTATAACTTATTTTTAAGAATAGAAAATCTTGTTTCATAATTTGGTTGTTGAAGTTCAGCCGACAATCCCCATTTAAATCTCGATAAAAGTCTCTGTTCAATGTCTTGCATATCGACGGGAGCCTTGTCAGAAGTTATAATTACTTGCTTACCGTTTTGGTGAAGATGGTTAAAAATGTGAAAAAAAACATCTTGTGTACCCGATTTACCTGACAAAAATTGAACATCATCAATAATTAATATATCAATAATTTGGTAAAAGTGGATAAAGTCATTTCTAGTATTTTTTTTAACTGATTCTATATATTGTTGCGTAAATTTTTCTGCGGAAATATAAAGAACAGTTTTGTCAGGAAATTTTTCTTTAATTTTGACACCTATTGCATGAGCCAAATGGGTTTTTCCTAAACCAACATTTCCAAAAATCAAAAGAGGGTTAAATGATGTTCCTCCGGGTTTATTTGCAACAGCAATTCCAGCTGATCTAGCCAATCTATTTGAATCACCTTCTAAAAAATTTTGAAAATTATAGTTTGGATTTAATTGTGATTCAATATTTAAATTTTTAATTCCAGGAATTACAAATGGATTTTTAAGCTGACCATTGAGACTATTTAGAGGAGCATCTACTTGCTGAGACTGAAAATTCTCTTGTTGGTTACTTGGAATACTTTCAGTAAATGGTTTCCGATTGCCATAGGTATTTTCCATTTTAATTACATAAACAAGACGAGCAGATTCACCCAATTCTTTAGTTAGTGCAATTTTTAAAAGTTTTATATAGTGTTCTTCAAGCCACTCATAAAAAAACTTACTCGGAACTTGAATACTTAAAGCACTGTCACTTAACTTTAAAGGTTTAATTGGCTCAAACCATGTCTTAAATGCTTGAGGCTGAATGTTGTCTTTTATAAAAGATAAACAATTATTCCAAGAAGATTCAGCAGTTTTATGCATTTAAATTACTATATAACTTTCTTTTTTAAAATGTTTTGGTTTTCCAATTTAGATAAGTCAAATATGCTGAAAAAATAAATAAAAAAAAACAAGTTTTGGTATTGATTTTAATTTTTTTTTTTAAGAAATTAAGAGGACATCAATTTTTACTATTTTGGGATTTCAATTTAAATCATCGCCTTTTAAAGTTCGTTATTGCGAGACGGACCAAATGGGGTTTGTGCATCACAGTAATTATTTAAAATATTTTGAAGCAGCAAGGCTAGAATGGCTTTCCAAGCTTGGAATATCTTACAAAAAAATGGAAGAAGAAGGTATTTTATTACCTGTGATTTATTCAGAAATTAAATATTTATTACCGTTAAAATTTGATGATATTTTTGTTGTGAAAGTTGGAATTAACGAATTACCTGTTTCTAGGCTGAAATTAAACTATGAGATAGAAATAACAAAAAGTAAAAAAATTTGTTTTGGGGACGTTCATCTAGCTTTTTTAAACAAATTTAGACAAGTACCTGTTAGAGCTCCTGATAATTTAACTTTGGTTTTCAAAAAAAATTATGAATTATAAATTTTAATTTTTTTTTCTTCTACATTTTTCGGAACAGTAGGAGCTATAGTTCCTAAATTTAATTTTTTGGTAGTTTTAAATATTCGAATTTCGTCAAATACCCTTTGATTTATAAATTCTTGAATTGTAAAACCTCCTCCTTCAACTAAAATTGATGAAATTTTTTGACTATGAATAAATTTTATTGCTTTTTTTAAAAAAAGATTTTTTTCATTACTACTACTTATTTTTAGTTTTTTGTTAGTTAAGTGTAATAAATCATTTGATTTGAACAGAATAGAATTTTTATTTGCACGATCCTTTGGGTCTAATATTATTTTAATGGGACTCCTGCCTTTAAAATGTCTGTTTGTTAGCTTAGGATTGTCATCAATTAGCGTTTGAACTCCTATAAGAATAGATTCTTCTTCTTTTCTCCACTTATGCACTAGAATTCGATCCTTCAATTCAGTTAAATAATTTACTCTACCTATATTTTGGTGATTTTTCTCAGGACCTATAAAACCATCTTTTGATTCCGCCCATTTTAGAATAATATAGGGTCTTCTTTTTTCATGAAAACAAAAAAATCTTTTATTTAGTTCCTTAGCTTGACGCTCACAAACCCCAACAGTTACATTTATTCCACTTTCAATAAGTTTATAAATACCCTTTCCTGTAACATGAGTATTTGGATCAAGACAAGCAACAACAACATTTTTAATTCCACTCTTAATAATAAAATCAGTACAAGGTGGTGTTTTACCTGTATGATTACATGGTTCTAGATTTACATAAAGAATTGATTTTTGAAGTTCTTTTTTATTTTTAACTTTTTTAATTGCTATAACTTCTGCATGATCTTCTCCAGCTTTTTTGTGCCAACCTTCTGAAATTATTTTTTGATTATTAACTATAACGGATCCAACAAGAGGGTTAGGATAAGTATTTCCTACACTTTTGATTGCTAAATCAAAGCATCTTTGCATATATTTTTTATGTTTTTCCAATCCTTATTTTTAGCTTTAAAATAAAGATAAATTATTAAAAGATTAAATGTTTAAAATAAGACAAATTTGTAAAAACGATAATTTAAATCTCAGTAATGTTATTCGTGAAGTGTTAATTCAAATTGGAGTACCTAAGAAAGGAACAGCTTTTTCTGACCCTGAACTAGACTTTATGTTTGAAGCCTATGATAAGAAAAGGTCGATTTATTACGTAGTTGAAAATAAAGGAAAAGTCTTTGGGGGAGCAGGAATATCACATTTGAATGGAGCGGATTACGATGTCTGTGAATTACAAAAAATGTATTTCCTCCCCTCAATTAGAGGTAAGGGATTAGGTGATCAAATGATAGAAAAGTGTTTGAGTTTTGCATTAGATAGTAAATATAAATATTGTTATATTGAGACTTTACCATACATGAAAGCAGCACAAAAACTTTATCTTAAAAAGGGATTTCAGTATATTGAGGGGCCAATTGGTTACACTGGTCATGACTCATGTAATGTTTTCTTAATTAAGAAACTAAAATGACGATAGGTGAGTTCAATTCTAAGTTCAGTTCAGATTTGTCTGATTTATACTCAGTGCAGGAAGTATCATCTTTGTTTAAAATTGTTTTGGAAGAAGTTCTATCTTTCCACATAACTAAATTTTATTTAAATCCCAATTACACATTAACAAAAATTGAATTAAAAAAAATAAATAAGTTTACTGATGAATTAAAAAAGGGGAGACCTTACCAGTATATTGTTGGTGAAACAAAATTTTGTAATTATAAATTTTATGTCAATGATAGTGTTCTGATACCTAGGATAGAAACAGAGGGTTTGGTGGATTGGATTTTAAATGATAATGATAATTCAAAAGCAACAGTTATTGATCTTTGTACAGGAAGCGGCTGTATAGCAATTACAATTAAAATTAAACGTAAAAAATGGGATATTTTTGCTTTGGAAAAAAGCAAAAAAGCAATTAAAATAGCTAAGCGTAATGCATCAAGATATTTAGTTAATATCAATTACGTAAATGCCGACATTTTTTCATGGGATAATTGTGATGAAGTTGATATAATAATATCAAACCCACCGTATATAGTTGAAAGCCAAAAAAAATTTATGAAAATAAATGTTTTAAACTTTGAACCAGAAATGTCAATTTTTGTTCCAGATGAAAATCCATTGATTTTTTATAAAAGGATATTTGATTTTTCAAAATCAAAATTGAAAGCGGGTGGGCTTATATATTTTGAAATAAATCCTAAATTTAAAAACCAATTAATATCTCTCTCCAATGAATATCATTTTTCAAGTTATGAATTGAAAAAAGATATTTTTAAAAGGAATAGATATATTAAGTTTCAAAGATGAACCCAGAAGAGAAAATCAAAAATTTAAGAGATAAGTTGCATACCTATAATAACTCTTATTATAACAGGGATGAAAGTCTAATTTCTGATTTTGAATTTGATTTGCTCATGAAAAAATTAGAGGAGTTGGAAAAAAAGTACCCTCAATTTGGTGATGAGAATTCGCCTACAGTTAGAGTAGGAGGTGGGATTACAAAACAATTTCAAAGTTTTAATCACAATTATCCAATGTATTCTTTAGCAAACACTTATTCAAAAGGTGAAATTACAGAATGGATCAAAAGAATTGAAAAAAGATATGGTTACAAGATAGATGACTTTAATTGTGAGTTAAAATTTGATGGGGCTTCCATTAATTTATATTATGAAAACGGAGAATTAAAAAGGGCACTTACCAGAGGAGATGGAATTAGAGGTGATGATGTAACTTCAAATATCAAAACCATCAAGAATGTTCCTTTGATTTTAAGTGGAAAATACCCTGAAAAATTTGAGATAAGAGGAGAAGTAATTTTAACCATAGATGATTTTAATTTTTTAAATAAAAAAAGAAAAGAAGAAGGGATTACGCCATTTAGAAATCCACGAAATACTGCTTCAGGATCCTTAAAACTCCAAGACAGCAAAGAAGTTGCATCAAGAAAATTAAAGTGCTTTTTTTATTCGGTAGTTGGAGAAAATTCATGTTTATACCACTCAGAACTGTTAGAAAAATCAAGAGAATGGGGATTCTTTATACCCCAAAATATGAAAAGAGTAAATTCAACCAACGAAATTTTTGATTTTATTGATTTCTGGGAAAAAAAGAAAGGTGAATTACCCTATGATATAGATGGTATTGTGATTAAAGTTAATTCTATGAAGGTCCAAAATAACTTAGGTTTCACGGCAAAAGTTCCAAGATGGGCTATTTCATACAAATACAAAGCAGAAAGGCAAAGCACAAGATTAGTGTCTGTTGCCTATCAAGTTGGTAGAACTGGAGCTGTGACACCAGTTGCAAACTTTGCCCCTATTAATCTTTCGGGTACAATTGTTAAAAGGGCTTCTCTGCATAATTCGGATCAAATTGAAAAACTTGGCCTTAGAACAGGTGACTTCGTTTACGTCGAAAAGGGGGGTGAAATTATTCCAAAAATTGTTGGAATCGATGAGTTACGAAGGGGGAGTCAAAAAAATCTTGTAAAATTTGTTGAAAATTGCCCTGATTGTGGTTCAAAACTTCAAAAAATTAAGGGTGAGGCACAACATTATTGTAAAAATGAAAATAATTGTAAGACTCAAATAATTGGTAAAATTCAGCACTTTGTTTCCCGCAAAGCAATGAATATTGAAAGCTTTGGAAGTGAAAGAGTAGCTATGTTGTATAATGAGGGTTTAATTACTAACATTGCTGATATATATAGAATGGAATTCGAAAGCTTAGCAAGTCTCGACGGGATGGCGAAAAAGTCCGCCTTAAATTTACTAGAATCCATACAGCAATCAAAGAAACAACCCTTTCAAAAAGTTTTGTTTTCTTTAGGGATTAGGCATGTTGGAGAAACTGTTGCATTAAAGTTAGCTAATCACTTTCGGTCAATTGAAAATTTAATCAACTCCTCTAATGATGATCTAATTTCGGTTGAAGAAATAGGTGAAAAGATTGTTAACAGTATTCGTATTTATTTTAGTAATTCTGAAAATTTATTAATAATAGATAAGCTTTCAAAAGAGGGGCTCAATTTCAAAATCGAAGAAAATAAAAGTGGATCCAATATTTTAAGAGATAAGAGTATAGTGATATCTGGTACATTTCAAATTTTATCAAGAGATAAAATTAAACAATTAGTTGTTGAAAATGGAGGTAAATTGTCGTCCGTAGTTAATTCCAAGACAAAAATAATAATTGGAGGTCAGTCGATTGGCCCATCAAAAAAACGAAAAGCTGAATTTTTGAATATTCCAATCATAAGTGAAAATGATTTTTTAGAAATGTTAAATGCAAAACGAACATAATAATTTTAATATGATTTATATTTTATCTTTATTAGTTGTTAACTGTTTCTTAAATTTATATTAAGTGATTAGAAAACTATTCCACATTATCAAGTTTAGAAATGATTTCTATAAACGATTCTCTAAAAATACTGTTACTTCTGATTTTAAGATCAAAAGCGTTAGAGTTGTTTTAGATAAAACTCTCCCAGTGGATGAAAAATATTTCAGGAATCTTTTAACTGACATAACAGACTCGAAAATCTATTTTACATTTATCAAGTTCTCTAATTCAAAAGAAACTTTAAAAAAAGAAAAAGATTGTTATGATAAAAATCATATCAGCTTATTTGGTAATTTTACCGATAAACTTGCAAATGCATGCAGCAGAAAAGTTGATTTACAAATTAATTTTTTTGGAAATGACAATTTATATTTAAAATGGATAGCGATTAAAGGCGATTACAAACTAAGTTTTGGATTCAGAAAAACTGATATTAGAATTAATGATATAATCTTCGACTTTCTCCCACTACAAACCGACACCTTTGAAAATGAATTCCGTAAGTATGTTAAGATATTAAAAACTATTTAATTTGAATTTTTTAAAAGGTATAGGAGTGGCAATAATTACCCCGTTTAAAACAAATGGTGAAATAGACTTTAGTGCTTATGAATCATTAATTGATTTTTATGTCAATAATGGTATAAGTTATTTGGTTATTCTAGGAACTACGGGCGAGTCACATTCTGTTACTTTCGAAGAAAAAAGAAGAATTTTTGAAAATATTAGCAAATTTAATAGGGGTAGGTTGCCGCTGATTGCAGGTTTTGGCGGGAATAATACTCAAAATATAGTTAATGAACTCCAGAATTATGAAATGAAAAATTTCAGTGCTATTTTATCAGTTTGCCCTTATTACAATAAACCTTCACAAACAGGTTTATTTGAACATTTTTCCCATATCTCCAATGCTTCACCCATTCCATTGATCTTATATGATGTTCCTTCAAGGACTGGTGTATCTATTTCTAATAAAACAGTTCTTAAACTAATAGAAAAAAATGATAATATCGTTGGAATAAAGGATGCTACGGGAGATTTAAATAAAGGAATAGATTTAATTAAAAATACACCAAAAGACTTTCATGTTATTTCAGGAGACGATGATACTGCACTTGATTTGGTTATAAATGGAGGGTCGGGCGTTATTAGTGTGGTTGCAGGTGCTTTCCCAAGTGAGTTTTATAAAATTGTAGCATTGGTCAAAGAAAACAAAATAAATGAGGCAAAAGTTCAATTTAAAAGAATAAAAATATTTATTGATCTTCTGTTTAAAGAAGGGAACCCATCAGGTATTAAAGCGTTAATTTCAATATTAGGTTTTTGTGAAAACATTTTAAGACTCCCTCTTACTCCAGTCAGCAAAAGTCTATACGATGAAATCATAGAAAATTTAAAAAGTTTTAACAAAAGTATGTTGTGAAATTTAGCATTAATAAACTCTTTTTATTTTTCTATCATAATTAATTAAATTTGTAAATGTTTTCTATAAACCGAATTTTGAAAAATCTAGTAGTTTGCCTTTTCTTTATTTCTTGCAATAGCTATCAAAAGATGATTAACTCTAAAGAAATTGCTCCTAAGTTAAAAGCAGCTCAAAAATATTATGATGATGGCGAATACAGAAGAGCCAATCGTCTTTATGAGCAAATCATTCCCTCTTACCGAGGAAAACCACAGGCACAGAGATTAATTTATTTTTTTGCAAACTCCCATTATGAGCTAGGCAACTATTACCTAGCAGCTTATCAATTTGAGAGTTTTGTAAAATCTTTTCCCAAAAGTGAAAAATTAGATGAAGCAAATTTTATGATTGCTAAATGTTATTACATGTTATCCCCAAATTACAGTCTTGATCAGGAAAATACAAATGAAGCAATGGAAAAGTTACAGATATTTATTGATAATTATCCAAATTCAATTCACTCTACAGAGGCGAACAATTACATAAGAGAGCTACAAATAAAATTAGAAAAAAAAGATTTTGAGATTTCAAAACAATATTATACTATAAGAGACTATAAAGCGGCAATTAGTTCATTGGATAACTTTATATCAAATTTTCCAGGTACTCCTTATAGAGAAAATGCACTTTATTACAAGTTCATATCTCAATACGAAATTGCTACTAATAGCGTTCCTAGTAAACGACTTGAAAGATTAGAAGGGGCAAAGGATACTTACGAAGCAATATTAAGGTATTATCCTGAGTCCCTTTTTATGGAAGACATTTCAGAAAAGCTTGATGAAATTCAAAAACAAATAAAAAAAATTAAAGAGAATAACACTTAAATTTACAATAATGACTAAATATAGAGAATCAAAGGCTCCAGTAACAACATCAACATATGATAGGAGCGAGATCGAAAAAGGAGTTGACAATATCTATGAAGCCATCTCAATTATTTCAAAGAGATCAACTCAAATTAACATTGACATTAGGAAGGAATTACTTGAAAAACTTGACGAATTTGCTACTCACAATGATAGTTTAGAAGAGATTTTTGAAAATAAAGAGCAAATTGAAGTTTCAAAATTTTACGAAAGTCTACCTAAACCTCATGCTTTAGCGATTGAAGAATGGTTTAAAAATAAGGTTTATCACAGGAATACTGATGAAGAAGTTTAATGCTTGCACTTGGAGGTAAAAAAATACTCCTAGGTATTTCTGGAAGTATTGCTGCATATAAATCCCCCCTTTTAGTTAGATTACTAATTAAAAACGGAGCGGAGGTGAAAGTTGTCTTGACTCCGAGTGCCCTTGATTTTGTAACGCCAACTACACTTTCAACATTGTCTAAAAACCCTGTTAATTCGTCTTTTACTGAAGTTAAAGAGAATCAAGATAATCCAGAGTGGAACAATCATGTCAAATTGTCTTTATGGGCAGATTTTATGATCATTGCACCAGCAACCTCAAATACGATATCTTCAATGGCATCTGCAAGATGTGATAACTTACTTTTGGCCTGTTATCTTTCTGCAAAATGTCGAGTTTTTATAGCTCCATCGATGGATTTAGATATGTACAATCATCCTGCTAATCAGCAAAACTTGAGTCAATTAAAAACTTTTGGAAATATAATTTTAGAATCTGAGACTGGAGATTTAGCAAGTGGTTTAAAGGGTAAAGGTAGGATGATGGAACCTAAAAATATTATTAAATGTTTAATTGGTAATTTAAATTATGAACTTTCATTGAAAGGAAAAAATGTTCTTATAACAGGAGGACCTACTTATGAGAAAATTGACCCTGTTAGATTTATTGGTAATTTTTCATCTGGGAAAATGGGTTTCTCCTTAGCTGAAGCAGCAGCTAATCTCGGTGCAAATGTAACTTATATATCTGGGCCAACGTCATTAAAAATTTCCAACCATTCGATTAATCTAATAAATGTTGTCACAGCCAATGAAATGTACAACGAAATTTTAAAGTTTTTTTTTAGTACAGATATTTTTATATCAGCTGCCGCTGTAGCCGACTTTATTCCTACATTTAATAACTCAAAAATTAAAAAAAAACAAAATTTAAGTAAGATATCATATATCGAAAATATTGACATCCTATCCCAATTAGGAAAAATTAAAACAAATCAAATAATAGTAGGTTTTGCATTAGAAACAGATGATGGCTATGAAAATGCTTACGACAAATTAATTAATAAAAATTTAGATGCCATTTTCTTGAACATTTTGAATGATAAAAACAATGTTTTTAATTCAGATTATAATCAGGGAAAATATATAACTAGAAAAACATCTGTGTCATTTGAACAAACAACAAAATTAGATTTATCTTTCAAAATTTTTGAACAAATAGCAAAAGACTTATGAAGCAATTTTTATTACTTCTGATATTACTGAATTCAAAAATATTTAGTCAAACTGTTAATTGTAATTTTGTATTAAATTCGGAATTTGTTGATCAAACAAATCAACAAGTTTTTTCTACTTTGGAAAAGTCTATAAACGAATTTATAAATAATAATCTTTGGAATAATAAACTTTTAGAAACACATCAAAGGGTTAAGTTGAACTTAGTACTTAATTTAAATTCTTATGTTGGATCAAACTTCATCGGTACTTTGCAGGTTCAATTAGAAAGACCTGTATATGAGTCAACATATTTAACTCCAATTTTTAATTTTCTGGACAAGGATATATCTTTCCAATATGACGAATATCAACCACTGTTTTATAATCCTGCTAGCTTTGAATCTAATTTAATCTCAATCCTGAGTTTTTATGTTTACATAGCGATGGGAATGGAAGCAGATACATTTAAGACTAATGGTGGAACAAATTTTTTTAAAGAAGCTCAAAAAATTGTTTCACTTGCTCAACAAAACAATACTAAGGGTTGGAATCAAAGTGATGGTACAAGAAACAGGTTTTGGTTAGTTGATACGCTATTGTCAAATACTTTTAAAGAATATAGGACTGTCCAATATGAATATCACAGGAGAGGAATGGATTTTATGACAACTAATCTAAAAAAGGCAAAAGTTTCAGTTTTAAATTCATTGAATAAATTTTTACCCTTGTATAAACGGAGACCAAATGCTTTTTTAATTCAAACTTTTTTTGATGCGAAATCAGATGAAATTGTAGATATTTTCTCTCAAGGACCTCAAATTGAAATCAAACAAATGTTAAAAACATTGAATAAGATTGCACCTTACTTTGGTCCAAAATGGAAAAAAATCCGTTAGTAAAAAATTTTAAAAAAGTAATTGTAAACATTGATTTAATTTTAACGATATTTAAAAAAATTAAAGTAAATTGTTAAAAGAGTTAACTATTTCGAATTACGCTTTGATTGATTATTTGAGAGTTGATTTATCTCACGGTTTTACTTCGATTACAGGAGAAACTGGAGCTGGTAAATCCATTCTTTTAGGAGGTTTGTCCTTAGCATTAGGTAAAAGAGCTGACCCAAGTTTAGTAAAAGATAAATCAAAAAAATGTTTTGTTGATATAGTTTTCTCAATAGAAAAGCTTGATCTTCATAATTTTTTCGTTTCATTGGATCTTGATTATGATTCTTTAACGACAATAAGAAGAGAAATTATTCCATCCGGAAAATCAAGGGCTTTTGTCAATGATACACCAGTTAATTTAGAAGTTTTACAGAAACTTTCTAATGAGCTAATTGATATTCATTCACAATTCCAAAATCATTTCATAATTAAAGAAGAATTTCAAATTGATATCCTAGATTCATTAGCACAAAATCAAAAGTTGATTGAAAAGTATATATGTAATTTAAATTCATTAAAAGAAACTGAAAAAAAAATAAATACCCTCGAGTCATCAAAATTCAACATGAATCAACAAAAAGAATATAATACACACCTTTTAAATGAGATTAGATCTATCAGTTTAGAAGATTCCCTAGAATCGATGGAAGAAAAATTCAATAAATTAAGTAATTCTGAAGATCTAAATTTATCTTTTAATGAAATTTTAAATATTTTGCAAAATGATCAAAATGGGATTAGGGTAAAACTAAGTGAGGCTGGAAGCTTATTAAAAAAAACAATTAACATTTCAATTGGATACAAGAGTATTTTCGAAAGAATTGAAAGTGTTATTATTGAATTGGATGACATTGCTAGGGATTTAAAACTTGAAAATGATTCCATAGAATTTAACACTGAAATGAAAGAAATTTTGAATCAAAAATTGGAGAAAATATATTCACTATTTAGAAAGCACAATGTGATCGGTATAAATGATTTATTAAAAATTAAGGAAGGACTTGAAAAAAAACTATCTGAAACAGAACAACTTGATGATACTATAAAGAGTAATAAAATAAAATCAGTTAAACTCACTTCGAAGCTTGATGAATTGTCAAAAGAAATAAGAAGAAATAGAAAAACAGTTATTCCATTTTTAAAAGATCAAATGGAAATACTTCTCAGTGATATGGGAATGCTAAATACTATTTTTAAAATTGAACTCCAAGATTCAGAAATTTTTTTAAAAAATGGGAAAGACAAACTTAAATTAAGTTTTTCTGCAAACAAAGGTGGTGCAGTTGGACCTTTGAAGAAAACTGCATCAGGTGGAGAATTATCAAGAATAATGCTCTCATTAAAATACATTTTATCAAAATACAAGAATTTACCAACCATTATTTTTGATGAAATTGATACGGGAGTTTCTGGCGAAGTTGCTAATAGTATTGGAAGAATTATGAAAAGTATGGGAAAAAAAATGCAGGTTATTTCAATTACACACTTACCCCAAGTGGCTGCTAAGGCAAATAATCAGCTAAAGGTTTATAAGACATTTAAAAATCAAGTAACCTCTACAAAACTTAAAAATTTAAATTTTTCTCAAAGGATATCAGAAATTGCAGAAATGCTATCTGGAGATGAATCTGCGGATACCGCATATGATTTGGCAAAGGAATTACTTAATTAAGTTATATTTGCTAAAAATAATTTATGCCACATAGTCTATTAAAAAATAAAAAAGGTATAATCTTTGGCGCCTTAGATGATAAGTCAATAGCTTGGAAAGTAGCAAGGCTTGTGAAAGAAGAAGGCGGTGATATAATACTAACTAATGCTCCAGTTGCACTCAGGATGGGCGAGATAAATAAATTAGGTGAAGAATTAAATTCACCCATATTACCCGCTGATGCTACAAAAGTTTCAGAATTAGAAGATCTTATTCAAAAAGCTCTTGATCATTTTAATGGCAAGCTTGATTTTGTATTACATTCAATTGGAATGTCATTAAATGTGAGAAAAAAAAGGCATTATACCAATCAAAATCATGACTGGACTCATAAAGGTTGGGATATTTCAGCCCTTTCATTTCATAAATTGTTGCAAGTGTTGTACAATAAAGATGCTTTGAATCAGTGGGGCAGCATTGTAGCACTTACATATATTGCAGCTCAAAGGACTTTTCCAAATTACAATGATATGGCTGATAACAAAGCATATCTTGAGTCGATAGCAAGGAGTTTTGGTTACTTTTTTGGAAAAAATAAAAAGGTAAGAGTGAACACTATATCTCAGTCTCCTACTAGAACGACTGCTGGTCAAGGAGTTGAAGGATTAGAAAATTTTTTAAATTTTTCCGAAAAAACCTCCCCCCTTGGGAATGCCTCTGCTTTTGAATGTGCACAATATGTAGTTTCACTTTTTTCAGATTTCACAAGAAAAGTCACTATGCAAAACTTATTTCATGACGGAGGTTTTTCTACAACTGGGGTCAGTCGCGAAATAATAGAAAATTTTTAATTTGAGTTTTGCAAGAAAAAACATATTTTGATTCTTTACAAAAAGCTCTCATTTACAAAGGAAGAATTAAAATGCTCATATCATTTATTACTTTTTCTTTTATAATTTGGTTTTTTAAAAAATTTTCTAAAGAGTACCAAGAAGAAATCAAAATGAAGATTGAAGTAGTTGATGTTCCACAATCGTATATAATATCTTCAATTTCAGATACGGTTTTAAATTTGAATATAAAAGCAACCGGTTTTCAATTTCTCTATTATTATTTTTTAGATAATTCCATCAAGATAAGTTTTCAGAAAGCTAGATATACCAAAAATGTAGGGTATTTAGAGATAGCATCTGAATTCAACAAGTTACAAGAACAATTATTTAGAGACACACAGATCATAAGTTTTTTTCCCAGTAATATTAGAATCAACTATCAACCAGAATTTTCAAAAAAAATTCCCGTAGTTCGTCCAAATTTTAATTTAGACGTTGGTTACTCTATTACAACACTTAATCTAGTTCCTGATAGCATTAAAGTTACTGGACCTAAAGATCTTTTATCTGACGTCCATCAGGTTGATCTGAAATACGAAAATAAATTTCCAATTAAGTCAAATTTTTTTCAAAAAATTCCAATAAAAAAAAGTAATAAAAATTTAACCTACAGTTTTTCCGAAGTTAATGTTGAGTTGTATGTAGATCTTTTTTCGGAAAAAAACATTACAATTCCAATTTCTGTATCAAATTTTCCCAGTGACAAAGTTCTAAGATTATTTCCTTCACAAGTAGATTTAGTATTTTCTTCCTCGATTAATAATTTAAAAAAAATCACTTCTGAAGATTTCAAAGTAGGATTTAACTATGATAGTATCGAGAAAGAAAAAAAAACCGCAAAAATCATGTTATTAAAAGCTCCTTTGAATGCTAATAATATTAAATTCAATCCCAAAAATGTTTTTTTTTTAATTAGAGAATAAAATGCCCAAAGTAATTGCTTTAACGGGAGGTATTGGAAGTGGAAAAACATTTGTTTCTTCTATTTTTAAAAAACTAAATAAAGTTCCATGTTTTTACTCAGATTTTGAGGCAAAAAAAATAATGAATGAAAATCAACTAATAAAAAAACAAGTTATTTCAATATTAGGTCCTGAATCTTATATAGGAGAAAAATTAAATAATGAATTCTTAAGAAAAAAGATTTTTTATTCTCAAAATAAATTGAAAATGATAAATAAATTGGTCCACAATCAAGTTAAAATTAACTTTAGAAAATGGCTTAGTAACCAAAATTCAAAATATGTTTTAAAAGAAACAGCGATTTTATTTGAACATAATTTTCAGATTGAGGTAGACTTAACCTTATTAGTAACAGCTCCACTAAAAGTTAGAATTGAAAGGATAATTAAAAGAGATAACATCTCAAAAAAAACCATTGAAAAAATAATAGAAAATCAATGGGCTGACAAGGAAAAAATACACCTTAGCGATTTTTTTATTGAAAACTTGAATAAGTCGAATACAATAAAAAAAGTAAAAAACCTTGTTGATATTTTTTATAATTTATGATATTAATCTCTTCGGTTCAATCATAAACACATCATTAACATTGTTTTAGCAAAATAAGTCCAATATAATTATGAAATTTACGTTTTAAATTTGTATGAAAAAAAGCTACTTCTTTTTTTTGGTTTGTTTTATGTTTTTATGTGTAACAGGAATAATTCTAGTTCAATGGTATTTTATAAATACTACCATTCAAAACAGGGATCAAGAATTCTCTCTTGCGGTTAAACAATCACTAAATTCAGTTGCAAATAATGTTCAAGAAAATGAATTAAGACACTATATCCAAACTTTTGAGAAACTTAAAGATTCTATTGGAAAACCTGATAGTGTGCAACTTAGAAATTTTTTTCTATTTTACGATAGTGATGATGAATCAAATTTATCTTCTTTATTTACATTTGGATTAGTTGAAGAAAAGTTTAATATAGCTATTCCAAATGAAGAAATTGGCGAAATTGAAGTTTCTAGTGTAAATGATATCAAGGGTTTTGAAACTACGAGAATCTTTAAGCAAGCTTTCGATAGAGAAAATCAAAGAAAAATTTCAAGTGCAACTTTTCAAAAAATGGAAAGGATAAGTGCCATTGATCAAGCCACTTACTCCTCAATTTTCTCTAAAATGGCGAACTCTTTCCCAATTCATAAAAGAATTAATTCGTTTGAAATAGCTTCTTTACTTCAAAGAGAGTTCAATTCGAGAAATATTCAAACTGAATTTGAGTTTGGTGTTTTTAGCAATGGACTTGCAACAAAAATTATTTCAAAAAATTATGAGGGATCTCTTTCTGGTCCGAAATATTCTATACCTATTTTTGTTGACGAGCAGGGTAGTAGCTTGTATGATCTTGTCGTAACTTTTCCCAAAAAAGAAAAATATCTGATGTCCTCTGTTTTGGGTGTCGCCAGTCTATCCTTTATATTAACAATTCTAATTATTCTCCTCTGTGCTATCTCGCTATTTCAAATCATAAAACAGAAAAAAATCTCTGAAATCAAATCAGATTTTATAAACAATATGTCGCACGAATTTAAAACTCCTATAGCAACAATTAATTTGGCAATTGATGCTATTGAAAGTCAGCTAGGGAATAAGAATAGCAAGAAAAAGCATCAATATCTAAAGATAATGCGTGAGGAAAATAGAAGAATGCATGACCAAGTAGAGACCATATTAACAATTTCTCAACTTGACAAAAGCAACACCATAATTGATAAAATTGATATTGATATTCATAAAACAATCAGTGATGCTCTTGGGCATATTGCATTATTGGTTCAAAATAAAAAAGTTGAAATAAAGACTTCTTTCAAATCAAAAAACACAAAAATTTTCGGCAATAGAAGTCATCTAATCAATGTTTTCACGAATATTTTGGATAATGCAATTAAATATTCAAAAGGAAATCCAGAAATTAAAATACAAACTTTAAATGACGATAAAAACATATATGTAAACATTGAAGACAAAGGAATTGGGATGAATGATGATACTTTAAAAATGATTTTTGAAAAATTTTTTAGAGAACAAAATGGAGACGTTCATAATATTAAAGGGCATGGCCTAGGTTTATCATATGTTAAGAAAATTATTTCTCTACATAGCGGAAAAATATCTGTCGAAAGTCTTGAAGGAAAGGGGACTAAATTTAAAATCCAATTTCCATTATTTACATAATTATAATAAGATGAGTATGAATAAGAAAAACATTTTATTGGTTGAGGACGACCCTAATTTTGGAAGTATATTAAAAGAATATTTAAAAATTAATGGATACCAAGTTACTTTGGCCAAGAATGGAATTGAGGGCTTTGAAAAATTTAAGAAAGAAAAATTTTCATTGTGCCTTCTTGATGTAATGATGCCATACAAGGATGGGTTTACACTTGCAAAGGAAATTAGAGAAATTGATGACTTAGTCCCATTAATATTTCTGACTGCCAAAACTCTGAAAGAAGACGTATTAAAGGGTTTTAAGTTGGGTGCGGATGATTACCTAACTAAACCTTTTGATTCAGAGGTTTTACTCGCAAAAATTAAATCGATATTGGGAAGAAGAATGATTAAAGAAGTTGCTGACACAGTTGAAACAGAATTTAAAATTGGTAATTTTAGTCTTAATACAAAATTAAGATTATTGAATTATTTAGATCAAAAGCCAATAAAATTGTCTCCAAAAGAAAACCAGCTACTTAGACTTTTAGCGATTCATATTAATGATCTTCTTCCAAGAGACCAAGCTTTAAACAAAATTTGGAGAGACGATAATTACTTTACATCGCGATCAATGGATGTTTACATTGCAAAACTTAGAAAGTATCTAAAAAAAGATGAAAGAGTCGAAATTCTTAACATTCATGGTAAAGGATTTCGAATGGTTGTAAATCAATAGTTTATTTTCTAGGATGAAATTTATTTAAAGTTTTTGATAAATATTTAGTGTCTAAATGAGTGTAAACTTCTGTTGTAGTTATATTTTCATGACCCATCATAATTTGTATTGATCTTAAATCAGCTCC
>TARA_B100000963_G_scaffold211010_1_pt1 | contig 17431 bp, 33 predicted proteins | sample TARA_B100000963 | Tara Oceans TARA_B100000963 (sample SAMEA2622097) | marine metagenome | biome: marine biome (ENVO:00000447); feature: surface water layer (ENVO:00002042); material: "saline water (ENVO:00002010), including plankton (ENVO:xxxxxxxx)" | depth 5 m | reverse complement strand
TAAGCCAAAGCGAGCTACCTACTGCTCTACTGGGTATTCTTTTTAATTATTTCGTTTATTTGATCTTTATTTTGCCAACCTAATACTTCACCACCAACCATTACTTCCCAGCTTGCAACATCGCTTGCTTCTAATAATGGTCCGCCTTTTTTATTTCCATATCTAGTAGTACAGTATAAGTTATTACCTGCAACTACAGATAATTCTTTACCGTTATCAAATTTATACTTAGCCATAAGTCCTTCAAAGAAGTCATTAGGATGTTTAATAAAAACTAAATTGTCAAATGTCATAACTAATTAATAAATTATAATATACGAAAAATATCTCTATTTACCAACTTTATACAGGTTATATTTTAATGTTAATTCCTCATCAACGTTAATATCAGTTAAAGTTTTTACAAGATAGTTACCGTTTGAAGATACTATAATCTGCAAGTTAGGAGTATCACTATGGTTAATAAAACCTCCTAAAGGTGTTCTTATATAACCGTTTTCATATTCATTATTAGGAATATGTGTTACTCCTAAATTAGTACCACTACCTATAAACTTGGTAGCAAATAATCCCAATCCATCAATACCAGACTGTTTAATCGTTACTTCCTTAGGAAGCGGCCTATACGACATACTTTATTTATTTTTAAATTGTTTATACATATCGTATATCAATTCAAATAAAAAAGAACTAAAAGTTAAAGGCCAAAACGTAACGTGGACTACTAGTTCCCATTCAGACATTGGTAGGTTATAAGGATATTCTAAATTATTAGAACAGTAATAATTTAACCAATAAGCCCATGCCCCTCCTATAAAAGCATATATAAAAAATATTTCAATCATTTTTTAAATTTAATTTTTTTTCGATATCGATAAGCTTTTGTTGAAGTTTCTGAATCTTAAGCTTGCTACCTCTATTAAGTTTTAAATCTAAGATCTCATTTACAATCTTATCTCTTTCTAATTCGTTCATATAATTATTTAAAGTTTGCATTTTATTTAACTTTCCAAAGTACTTGTATGCATATTAAGATAAATGCTAAAGCTAAACTAACCCAAGTCTTAGCATTAATACCTTCATTAAAATGGTATTGGAGAAAAACAGCATATATAATCATTCCAACTCCAAATCCTATAAATCTAGCAGGCCATAATAAACCTCCCATTCCGGAAACCGCATACTTAGTTCCCCAAATATAAAAAAACGAAAGTATAATTCCTGCGCCTGCAACAATTAAAATATTATTTCTAAACCAGTCAGTACTTTTTAAAAACTGGCCATTTAGCTGGTAAAAAGTTAATACGTGAGCAACTATAAATGAAGCTATACCTATAATTAAGTGCACTGGTTTAACCATTTTACTTATAAATAATTATTCTCGTATTATTATTTTCATTTAATAGTCTTCTATCTATAGACCTACCTTTAGGTTTTCTAAAAAGTCTTTCATATCTATACTTACCAATTTCAATGTGATGCCCATCATCAACTAATTCACTTATCCTAGCATTCATTTTTACTGCTGGAAAATAATATAATTCTATCATAATTTATAAATTATTAAAAAAATGGATTGTCCATGCTGTAAGTCCATTTAACTGAAGAACAACTAAGTTCCATTGCTTTCTAACAGTTACTTGAAATAGTACACAGCAAAATCCTATCATAAACAAAACAGGTTCAACAGTCCATTGACCTGCCATTAAAAATCCCGCTCCCATATACCCTACTCTTGAGGATATTCTCTCTATTGGTGTGTATCTTCTTTCTCTAACCCACCATCTTAAAAGTTGTACTCTAAAATCTTTTTTTCCTTTTCTCATTATTTCCAAGGTACTATAGTCGTACCTACCATATTTAATATTAACTCTATTACTATAAAAAATATTAATCCTACCCCTAATTGCCAAGCCCACCATTTCCAACCTTCCAATCCTAAAGCCCATTCCCTTATCGAACTTCTTTTAGCCCAGTCGTAAAGACCTGATTTATACCCAATCTTACTAGCCCAATAATTTGGAGAAACAAAATTTTTAATACACTTTAAAATTTTTATCATAAACCTAAATCTTTTCTAATATCTTCTTTGACTACTCTTAAATACTTTCTTCTTTTAGCATCACTTACAAAAGGTACTGACCAAAATTGTTTTGTTTTTAACCATCTGCTTAACTTCCATCCAAAGACAAAAGAGTAAACTCCTAATACTAATCTTAATTTAACTGAATTTAAATATAAAGTTCTTACTGGTAATGATGGAGCACCATGTGTAATATATGTTCTTACTCTTTTACTTTTAAGAAAAGGTTTTGGATATGAATATAATTTAGTAACATTAACAAATTTATAAGCCCATCCAGGAGTAAATACTTCATCGAAAAAGGTTTCCATTTTAGGAACTAATCTAAACCACCACACCGGAGAAATAAAACAAATATGTGTCGACCATGTGACTAAATTTTTATACTCCTCTATAAGATCTTTCCTATCTCGATGAAGCTTATCCTCATATAGATCTATCACTTTATAATTAACTTTATACTTCCTAAGTTGCCTTACGATAGTTTTGAAGATACCATTATAACAAAATGATTTCTGATCTGGATGCCCTATAATTACAAGATACTTCATTAGACTAAAGCAGTAGCTAGTTTAAATAATTCTTTATTAACTTTTAAGTCTTTCTCAAAAGATTTAATCTTTCTAACTTTCCTAACTTTAGCTCCAACTAACGCTGCACTAAATTGACCTTGAGTAATCTTTTCTTGTATTACATTAAATACTTTCCAAAGATCATCTCCTTTATCTTCATCTCTTTTAGGATCAAGAATATCAATAATAGTTTCATCATCGTAGTTAAACTTTTTAGCTTGTTTAGAACCAGGTTTAATATTAGCTCTAATTAACATAGCATCTAAAGCAAGTTTATTTTTTTCATCTTGAGTAAGAGTTCTAGATTTCATTTTATTAAGAACTTCAACTCTAGCTGGTAGATCTTCAACAGCTTGATTAACTACTTCTCTTAACTCTGCAAAAGTATATCCTTTATGCTTAATTTTAAAATCACTAAACTGCTCATCAGCTATTACTAATCCATTAGAGCAAACCATTCTGAATATTCCAACGCTAAATTTAAAAGCTTGTAATCCATCATGAGAGTTAGTCATAATAATTCTAGGAAAAGCATCATCACCATCTTTACCTTTGATCATAATATCAGGATTCTGGAAAGATATCATATGCTTACTAAATATAGTAGAACCACCTCTACCTTTTCTTTGAGTAGCCATTACAGGCTTCCATCCTAATTTATCTAAATCATCAATAATAGTTTCAGTATTAACGAATAAGTACCTTTTACTAACGTCGGGGTTAGTAGGCTCAGTAGCGAAAGCTAAAGGACACTCTTTTCTTATTTGTTCTTTTGTAAGGTAAGAATCTAAACCTGTTTCAAATCTTGATATTACATCTGCCATTTATAACCTTTTTTAATAATTAATATAACTTTAATATACGAAAAATATTAATAGGATCCAACTAACTCACTAAGTTTTTTCAACTATTTCTTCGTAATCAGCTTCTTCAACTTTTTTTACGATAAGTAAATTATTTTCTCTTCTTAATACTCTTTCACCTCCTAAATGATGAACCCATAAACCTATAAGTTCTTTATCTAATCTGTTAGGATGTCTTTTAGGGATAATAAAATTATGAGTTGGCATAACTCTAATAATTTCAAAACAATCATCATTAACATAAATTAACTCTGTTTTATACCCCATTTTTTTAATTCTTTTATGAGTAAATAAGTATCTATAATCTCATCAGTGCATTCCCATCTCTGGTAGTTATCTAAACAAGTTTTTAAAGCTCCTTTCCATTGAGATTTAGGTAAAGTAATTTCGTATTTAAAATCATCTTCCCCTATATTAATAGTAAAAACAGTAACCGAAGATGTTTTTTGTTTTATTCCTTCACCGATACTTTCAAAGATTAAGTCTGTAATCTTTCTGCTTTGCCTTGAAAAAAGGTCTTCAAAATCTTCTGGTGAATTAAAAAATAAATCTCTCATAATTTAGGTCTAATTACTGTTTGTTTATTAGTAGGAGTAACTAAATAATTTGTACCATGCATATAAACTGGTCCGCTATACTCATACGTTTTATATTTTATATCATTATAACTTTTTATACCTTGACCGGGTTGATTGATTGGTTCTGTAATTCTCCTAGGTCCGTCAAAAGATCTAAAATCTTTAGAAGTAACTCTATACCAATCATCTTTAATATTTACTTCTAATACTCCAGCAGTATTAAAGTCATAATCTAATTTAACTGTATTACCTCTTTTTTCAGCAGCCATATTAGGAGTTAATATTCAAAGGTCTTTGTTGACCAGCATACTTATGCCCTTCAGGATATATAACCCACATCTTATCTTTATAAGAAGAAGTTTCAAAAATATAGTTAACTAAATCTTCTATATCAATTTCATGAGCACTATACTCATTATATTCTTTTTTTACTTCAAAAAGTAAATTGCTAAAGTCTTGAGATGAAAGAGATTTATCTACATAATTCTGCTTAAGAATATCTTTAACTTCTCCTTCAATCCATTCGTTAAAATTTATATTATACATAACCTTTATTTTTATTTAATACTTAAATATACGAAAAAAACTGCAGACTAACAACTTTTTCCTTAAATAGTTCTGTACCTTCTTCTATCGTTCCAAGCTATTCTTTTACCTTGGCTCATATAACTCTTATCTTTTACTCTATCGTTGAATTCATTACGAATAGAGTTTAACTGAGTGTTACCGTTACTTTGTTTATTATCCATTATTTTAAGTCTCTTAAACGTTTGTTTAAATCTTTTTTAAATTGTTTTAATTTTTTATCTACTTTTTTCTTTACTTTACTTTCAATTAAGGTGTGTAGTTCACCATCTACTTTTTCTTGATCCATGTGTAACTTTTTCATTAAATACATATTAGTAGATTGAGTTTTGCCTATAACATTAGTTATAGCTTTCATACCAACGTAAAAAGCATAAATAGCTACTGTTACTATAACCATCATAATAACTATAAATATATAAACATATATTGGGGTAGGAGGTGAATTATTAACAACAACTTGACCTCCATCTGTGGCAACTGGTGCTATAACTGCTGCTGCTTCAGCTTTCTTAGTTTTCCATTGAGCTAAATATTCAACTACGTTATCTAATTCTTCTTCTTTTAAAAATTGATAACCGGGCATAGCTGCTCTATTATACTCTTCCCATATTTCAACAGCATGAGGATCACCAGCATCTATTAAAGCTTTGCTGTTGTAAATCCATTTTTTAGTCCAGTCTTTTCCTTGAGCTTCTATAACATCCTGAAGAGGAGGTCCAACCAACTTCCTATCCATTTTATGGCAAGCAGCACAGTGTTGATTAAATAGTTGTTTACCTTTAGCGTAATCTTGACTATAACCGAATATACCTGTTAAAAATATAACTATAACTATTACTCTTTTCAATCTAATTTCTTTAATTATAAATATCTAAATTAAGATTATATCCACCAAATCTTTGCATATAATTTGTAATTTTTACACCATTACCATCTTCTCTAATTTTACCTGTACGGAACCATTTTTTTACACTTCCTTGACCTCCTAAATGAGCTGCTGCTAAAAGACCAGATTCAGTAACTAAAACTCCATGCACTATATGTCCATCGTACTGATTAATATATTTTTCAAGTCTTTTTTTATTATACTCTAATAGTGATTGCATTGCAAATTCTTGTAAGTCAGGGCTATTTAAAAACGCTTGTTTACTAACTTTTATTTTCAAAGTTTTTAAAGTCGATTTACCGAACTGATATTTACCCATATATCCAAATCTATTAACTATATCGTATCTATTACCTGATTCTTGATGACCTAAAGCATTTAAAAAAGCATCATGATCTTTAATATCGATTTTGACTTCAATTAAAGGCATTTCCACTTCTATTTGTTTAAGAGGTAATGATTCAATAGTTTTAACTGGAGCTATATAAGTTCTATAAGTTTTAACTGTAAATGCAGATACTAAAGTAAAAATAAAGAGACATAGTATTAGCGTAAATAATTTTTTCATATATAAAAATTTAGTTTAAAATAAATCTAAGAAACCTTTACCTATTTTTTTATCTTTTAGTTTTTCATTTCTCTCATGAGTATTAACTAAATGATCAGCTATTTTTCTCTCATGTGATTTTTTCTTTTTAAAAGTAGAATATTTTTTATTATTTTTCTTTTTCATAAAATATATAATTTTACTTTCTTGAGATAAATTCTTCTCCAGGTTTCTGTTCATCATATAATCCTAACTCTTTTAAATGGTTAATATGATGTTCATCTAACTCCCAATCAGGCTCATCAGCTTTAGTTCTAACGTAATCTTCCATTGCCTCAGCTTGTTTCTCTTCTATAGGCGATGCTGCATAAAGGTAAGAACAATTATAGCATAGAAACTCTAAATTATCTAAATGCCAATTCTTTTTATTACCATCTTTAAAATTGAGAATCACAGGTATTTTTTGATCAGTAACTCTTCTCTCTGAAAAGCCGCAATGACCGCAAACCTCTACTAACTTACCTTCACTAAGAAGTCTTGCTTTAATCTTACGAGGATCAAAATGTTCAATTGGTACTCTTCCTTCTAATACATCCATCAAAGGTATATTATCTATTCCTGCTATAGCAAACTTAGGTATACCTTCTCCACTTTGATTCATATGAACTTCAAGTAAAGTTTTACCTTCATCGTTTTTATACATCTTAGCATATTTCTTATAATGATTATAAGATACATGTAGATATCTAGCTGCAGCCATATTAGACCTCGTTACTTTCTGAGCTCTCAATATATCTTCTTTAGTTATTATTTTGGAAGGACGTGCCATTAATAATCTATACCCTTAACCATTCCAGTTGAATCTACATCAGGATCTGGATGATTATCGTTAGTAACTATCTTATCAGGAATTAGATCATCTAATACTTGATTTACTTTTTCGTTTACTTTTTGATTTAAAACTTCTTCATCTTTTTCAAAATTCTGTATTTCTAAATCGCCAGCAAACTTTTTACCTTTTAATTCTGCTTCTTTTCTAGCTATACCCATAGCTTTCTTTTTCGGCATAATAATCAAGTCGTTCCAAGTATGATCTCCAGTTCCTTCAATAGTTGTAATACCTACTACCTTATCAGCAGAAGAGCAGTTAACACATACGTGATATCCTAACTCCTTTCTTTTAGGATGTAAAGTAAATTCACCACAAGCAGGGCATTGAAGCATTTGTACGTTTTTCATAGTTTCTACCATTTATATAACCTTTTTATATTAATAACGTATAAATATACGAAAAAAAACGTTAAGATCCAACTTTTTTAAAGAAAAAGGCGCCAAAAAGACGCCTTGATCATTATTATATGTAACTCTAACTTATTTTTTATCTATAAAAAATTTAGCTAAAATTACAAGTGCTACTAAGCCAACAAATCCTCCTTCTCCAAATGTTCCTAAAAGAGCAGTTAAATTTGCTACTACATCCATACCGAATATAGTTTGACCAGTTAACACAAACCAAAGGATTGCTACAGGAACTACAGCCATCATAATAGCTAATAATCCTGAAAAGAATCCAGTTACATACTTAATTACATTTTCCATTTTAAATTAAATTTAAGTTAAACAAAATTAAAACTTCAGTCCAAACCCTAACGTTAAGTTAGTAGTTTTATTAGACGTATCGTATACAACTTTTGGATCAACGAACACTCCTTTAGTGATAGTGAACATTTTACCAACTCCTACTTTAAGAAGATCTATATCAAAATCCTCTACAGCAGCATATGCAAAATATCCTTTATAAAAATATCTTGCGTCGATATCAAATGACATATCAACAGTTGAATCTGCTTGAGATAAGCTCATTCCAACCATAAGGTTGTCAGTAAAGCCGTATCCAACAGAAGGACTAATAGCCCAGTCTGTCCATGCCACATTAGCGATATCTCCGGTACCTACGTACCAGTCACCTTTTTCCTGTGCATTAGCTGTGAAAGTGAAAGCTACAGCTAATAAAATAATCAATTTTCTCATAATAATTGTTTTGGTTAATAATCGGGTTAATTGAAATCGAGATAGTCAGGAAATAACTATCTACTTTTTTATATATCGTGTAGTATCTTACATATTATATAATAATATACGAAATATTTTGTTAAGAGGCAACTTTATTTGAATAAAGTTAATACATCCCAAACATCTTTAGGATCTTTAAATGTTACTGTTTGGGTACCTTTTTCCTTAAGGTCTAAGTCAAGCATTCCATCCCAGCTCTTATCTGGAGATAGCTCGTAAAGGTATAACTGTATAAGGGATAATTGTTCTTTGTTAAAATGTAACCTAAATAAACTTTCTATAACTCTATAAAACTTATCTTCGTACCCTACTGTTGTAATTCCTATCTCACTTTCCAGAAAATAACTTCTATCTTGAATCTCTTTCATTATAGTAATTATGTCTATGAAAAGTTTTTTCTCTATTTGCTCTTGAGAAGGAGATAAAGGTTTTATATTAAACCTTAGGTTTAAAGAATTTTTTATGATTTTACGTACTTGCTTTTTATCTTTCATCTGAAGTTTCTTTGTTTTGACCGGCTAGAGCTTTTCTAACTATTTTATCGAAATATTCGATATAAACAAAGAATCCAATGATAGTCTTATCTTTTAAATTTCTATCTCTTTCGACTCTTAATTCATATTCGTCTAAACCATTTTCTAATCTCTGTTCTAACTCTATAGCTATGTCATTTTGCATAGTAGGAGTTATTCCTCCAAAGCTAGTTGGAATAAACTGAATTTTTAATCCTTTCTTTTTAGGATCTTCATTTACGTCTACTTTTAATAAAAACTGATGTCCAGCAAAAGTTATCTTTGCTGTTTCGTTAATAAGATTTTTAACTAGGGTTTGTAATTTACTCATAAGAAGTATTTTTTTACTATTATAAATAGTTGGACTTAATTAAAAAGTTTCAAATTCTATATCGATATCTGAGAAGCCCCATGTATCTTTATTTTTAGTTTCTTTCATTTTATGTATAGCTTCTTGAATATCGTTTTGTTTTTTATTAATTCCGTCGGCAAAGCCACCACCTCCCCATCCTTGTGAGCCATGGTTAATATGAAATAAAGGAGGGCTGTAATGTCCTGATAAGTTATATCCGAGTAACTTAGCTTTCTTTTGTACGTTAGTATCGGCAAATAAAGGATATATTAAACTTTCTTCAAAACCTCTAATGTCGTGCCATACTTTTTTAGATGCTAATTGAAAATCTCCACAACAATTTATTAAACTATATTCATCATTAGGAGTAGTATCGATATTAGAAGCATCTCTAGGTACTGAGGTTTTATATGCGTCGTCTCTAAAAGCACTCCAGTTACTAAAATTATAATCTCCTCCTTGAAATTCTTTTATATAGTCCCACTCTACCTCTCTTCTGCTAATAGTAGTAAAGCTATTTTCTCCTTTTTCTTCTATAACTTTTAAAATATCTTCTCTTTTAGGTTGTATTATATCTATATTAGTAGATACTATATAATCTCCGGTAGCTCTTCTAATACCTATATTTCTTGCTAATACTTCACAACATTTTTGAGCATGAGGATCATAATTAGTAAACATAGAAGCAACTTCAGGAGTAATTACTATATGTTTTAGATTACCTTTCAGTTGTAAATTATCTTCAATATCGTAAATAAGACTATGAGAATCTGAATTCCAATCGACATAAATAACTTCATCGAAACTGTCAATTGCAGAATTGATAGCATATGTTGCTCTTTCATTTAAATGTCCTCCGTAATTATCATTACGAGAAACTATAATTGCACTTATTTTCATAATTTAATTATCTTATATAAATTCATCTCTCCAGACGTTCCAAAAATTTAATGTATCTTCTGGGAGGTAATTAGTAAAGTTAGGTAAATCGTTTAGTAAGTTTAAACTATTTCTATAACCTATTACTTCATTTTCTAAATTAGTAACTAAGTCTTGTTCATTTCTATCTTGGTAGACTGTTGCTTTATTATAAACTACAGAACCTGGAAAGTAATGCTGTAATATATACGAGCCCCATATATCGTCCATTCTACCGGCATGAGGTAAAACAGTATAATAAGGAATAGCATCTCTTCCTAAAAATGTATTTTGAGAATTAAAAGGCGCTATTGAATTAGAACCGAAAGGTTTAAAATTATTAAACTTACAAACAGGCATCTTACTTAATCTACAAAGAGCATCTATATCGGGATCTCCATCCCAAAAGTCAGCCTGAACTAATACCTGTCTTTTTTGCTTTCCTTTATATTCTATATCATTTTTATTAGGAACTAAATCTATAGGGTAACCTCTATGCCATAAATCGTTATGATTAGTTGGAGATAACGGATCAAATACGTTATAATACTTATGATCGTAAATATCAACTTCAATAGTTTGTCCTACTACAACTTCATCTCCCCAGTTATCATAAGGTATGTTATCATCATCTATAGTTGCTATTATATCAGCACCAGCTTTGTAGGCAAAAAGTAAACCTATATTTCTTCTCTGAATAGATTTCCAGCCAATAGCATTACTTAACTCTGGGTATAAACGTTCTTGTTCTTCAGGAGCTAAGTAATGAAAGTTTTTATAATCTTCTTCTAACTTATTATACAGTGTATGAGGAGTTTTAGTATCACCTACTACTATAAATTTCCAATCCTTTTTATCAGCTATCTCACAAAACTTTTTTGTAGCAACTGTTGGGTTATTAATTGTGGTTGTAACTATAAATTTTTTCATATTAAAAAGATATATTAACTTTTGAATTAATCCATTCGTACGTCTTTTCCATTCCTTCTCTTAAAGTAGCTTTAGGTTCCCATCCCATATGATGTCTAAATAATTCATTATGTGAATTTCTACCATTTACTCCTAAAGGACAAGGAAAGCCATATTTGTCTTTAAAATCTTGTCCATCTATATTTCTTATCTTAAGTTCATTTCCGGAAATATCTATAGCCATCTGAGCTAATTCATTGATAGTAACCATTTCTTCTGAACCAATATTAACGGGGCCTGCAAAAGTATCTTGTCTCATAAACCTTAATGTAGCTTCTATACATTCATCTATATAAAGGAAAGATCTAGTTTGAGAACCACTCCCCCAGACTTCTAAATCTATATCATTTTCTGCTGCTTTTCTACACATAGCTGCTGGTGCTTTTTCTTTACCTCCAGTCCAAGTACCTTGAGGACCAAAAATATTATGGTAACGAGCTACCCTTACGTTTAAGCCATAGTTTCTTGCAAAAGCTAAAAACAATCTTTCACTAAATAACTTTTCCCATCCATACTCTGAATCTGGGTCAGCAGGGTATGCAGATGATTCCTCACAGTTAGGATTGTCAGGATCTAATTGATTATGCTCAGGATACATGCAAGCTGAAGAAGAGTAAAAGATTCTTTTAATTCCATATTTAGAAGCATAAAAAGCTGTATGAAGATTAATTAAAGCTGAGTTATGCATTACGTTTGCATCATTATCTCCAGTAAAAATATATCCAGCACCACCCATATCTGCTGCTAATTGATATACTTCATCAAAAGCTCCTCCTTTATGATTCATACTAAGTTGACCAGGAGCAAACATAACCTCAGATACTTTTATTTCATCTCTTAAGTCAGCGCATACATACTCATCACATATTTGACTTTCATGCCAAAATTCATGAGCTTTTTTTATATCTACTACTCTAACCCAAAAACCTTCTTCTTTTAATTTTTTAGCGAGATGACCTCCAATAAAGCCACCACCCCCTAATACTAATGCTTTTTTTTGTTTCATTATACTTTATATTTAGTTCTACCATTTGCTTCGATACGATCATAAAGATCGTTCTGCTCTGTTTGTCTTTCTACTCCTTTAGGATGTATCATACAGTAAAGTTCATCCTGAGGAAGTGCTATGTAAGATTTAAATCCTACTATTTTACTGTGAAGTAGTCCTTCCCATTTTATCTCTGGTTTATTTTTAAAAAGTCTCATTTGATAATCAGGAAAGTTTACCCAACCTTTATCATTAACTTGCCATCTCCATTTAGCGATCAATTCATCAGTCAGTCCTTCTACAGTATTAATTCTAGGAACATAGAATAAATCAGTTGATTTGTTACTCTCTAAAATAGTTGGAAGTATTTTAATAAATTCACTTTTAAATATTTCATCTGCATCTAATTGAAGGATATAATCACCAGAGCATTTAGTGTTTAAATAGTTTTTCTGTGTAGCATCCCCATCGAACTTCCTTTGATATAAACTTATATCATTTTTATATTTATTTAAGGTTTTAATAGTTTTTTTATCATCGGAATAATCATCCACTACTACTATTTCATCGCCCTCTCTTTTGTTTTTTACTAAAAATGATAAGAGTTTTTCTATGTAATCTCCTTCATTATGTGTTAAAATTGCGTAACTTATTTTCATAAATTTAAAATATAATGTTTTAATCTATCTTTTGGTTTCCAACCTAATCTTTTTTGAGCATCGTCATTAGTCTGTAATGTAGCTTTATAATTACCTTTTTGATCTGGTATGTTTATTCTATCGCAGTTGTATTTAAGTTTAAAAAAATTATACAGTTCAATTATTGAATAATTTTTACCAGTTCCTAATTCCCAAGCGTCTTCGTGATGTTGTAATCCTAATCCTATTTTTACTAAACCTAGAACTATATCATCTACATGAATAAAATCTCTTCTTTGTTCTCCAGATCCTACTATAGTTAATGGTTTTTTTAGTTCGATTTGTTTTCTCCAAATACCTATTACATTACCATTTTTAACGTCTAACGATTCATAAGGACCGTAAACGTTATAAAACCGAGCTATTTCTACATCAACATCATAAGCTTTTCGATACAACTTACAAGCTTCTTCTCCTAAAAACTTTGTAGTCGAATAAGGAGAATCAGTATGATCATGCCATTTTGAAGATGATCCTGCGTAAACTACTTTAACTTTATTTTTTCTTGCATAATCTAATACCTTTACTGTTCCTAAAACATTATTAGTAAATGTAGATACTGGATTATCGAAAGAAGGCTGTATTCGACTCATTGCAGCTAAATGAAATATTAAATCTACTTTAGGGATATAATTATCAAAGTCAAAAGAAGTAACTGATTGGCGAATATAGAAAGCATCTTTATTATGATTATCTAATGTACCTGTACTGTAATTATCTATAGAAGTAACTTTATGACCTCCAGCTACTAATCTATTAATTAAATTAGTACCAATAAATCCTGCTCCGCCAGTTACTATTATATTCATAATTATAATTTATAAAATCCTATCTCATCTAAAGCATCCATAAAATCTTTTTGATTAAATGTTTTTGCATTAGCCATATCCATTCTATGAGTCTGACCTTCTGGGTATTTATGTTTTTCTTTTTCATCTATAGTTATAGCTTTAACAGCTGACCATTTCCAATCCTTCTTACTTGTGCCGTCAGCAAAAACCATTCCTTTAGCAGGAAGAGTTAAAGTAGAAGGTACCCAAATTCTACCTTCTTTATCTTCATGCATTAATTCTTTATAGAGTTCAGGAGCTGTTTCTAACAAATCTGCTACTGTTTTTGAACCTTCGGTCATTAAAGTCGAAGTTGTAAATCCACTTCCAAAACATAACCACGTTTTAATTTCTTCTCCATCTTGTTCGAAACTTTGCTCATAACATGCATTACTTCCGAAAGGTCCTTGTACTAATTTATCTACTTTTTTATTCTTATCTTTCATATATTACTTTTTAGGTCTTTTAGGTAATGATATTTTTTTAGGAGTAGGTACAACAAAAGTATTCTCTACAGGGAAAAAAGGTACGTACTTATTAATTAAATCGGATAATAATTCTTGCATTTTTTCAAACGAATAATGTTTCAATGTAATACTTTTTTGTTTTCTACCTAAATTAATTGCTTTTTTATAATTTTTATAGACATACTTAAGTGAATCTTTCGCTTGTTTTTCATTAAAAGTAAACCATTTACTTTGAGGAAGAAGTAATTTTTCAATTACTGCAGAAGGATGAATATCTTCTAATTTACCTCCTACAAGATAATTACAATCTCCTCTTAAAAAATCAGTATGACCTGACCAACCAGAAGCTATTATTGGTTTACCGGTAGTAGAAAATTCAAGTAACGGTCTTCCAAATCCTTCTCCTCGAGTTAAGCATGCCATAGCTTTTACTTTAGAATGATTATATATGTAGTTAACTTCTGAGTCATTAAGTTCTCCGTGAATAAGGTAAATATTAGGTAAGTTATAATTACCTACAATATTTCTAATATTACTTATATTAGCTAATATATTCTCTCTATCAGTTATAGAGCTATTAGCTGATTGAGTTTTAAGAATTAATGCAGGTTTTACTCTTTGAGATTTAAAAGTTGTTAAAAAGGTTTCAATTAAACCTCCAATATTTTTTCTATCTTGTTTATGTTCTCCTTGAAGCCAATGCCCAACAAATAAAAAACAAAAGCTTTCATCTATTTGGTTCATAGAGTTAACTAGCTGTGTATCGATACCTAATTCAGGTTTTTTATACAAATCCAAATTAACCCCTTCAAACAATACTTCTACAGGTGTTGTAGTTTTAATAGAAATTTTCTCATTAGTTCTATTATCTACAGCATCATATATAGTTTCAGAAAGAACTTTTTTGCTATGTTCTGATGAAGTTAATATTAAGTCCATTTTATTCATTCCTTCTATCCAAGAAATATCACATAAGGTGGTTTCTATACCTGCGGTTACTCCTATATTATATTCTCCTACTTTTTGGAATTCATTAGGAACTGTTATTTGCATCCAAATTTTTGGTTTTGTTTCTAAGTTTTGAATCAACCTACTAGATAAATCTTTTTCGTTATGATGTGCTAAATAACCAAATTTAGTATTACCCCATCTTTGAGGTAGAATTTTAATATCCCATTCAGGCTTACAGTTTATTAGAGCTTTTATAAAATCCCTTGCTCTTGCTCCATAACCAGAATATGTATCGACCGGAGCAGAAATAACAGCTAAAGTTTTATTCATTAGTATTTTAGTTTATGTGTTATATAATCTTTTTTTCTTTCTTCTACTTTAATTAAGTCAAACTTAGGTCTCTTTTTAAACTTAAGAAAAGTTTCTTCAGCAGCATTAATAAAATTATTTGCCATCGCTTGTCCAGACATTTGAGCTTCATCAGATAAAGCCCAATCTCTTCCTAATTTTCCTCTCCTAGCTCTTTCTTCAGGACCTAAATCATATGCTTGTTTTATTGCTTTGCATATATCTTCTGGAGAGCATTTGTCATCAAAAATGTAAGGAGTAGGAACTGAACCTACTAAAGAACGGCAAGATGGAAAGAAAGGTATAGCCCACTCACCATGTTCTTTATATTTACCGGTATGGTTAGAAGGAAAGTTTTCATCAAAATCTATCCACTTACCTTTTTCATCAACAAATCTCATTTGATCTTGCATACCTCCAGTAACATTAGCAGCTATCATAGTTTCACACATCATTGATTCAGTTAGTGATAACCCCCAGCCTTCATTAGAAGAAGGAAGAACTGTTAAATCAGCTATATTATATAACCATTTCATCTGATCTGGAGATAGATTCTGCTGAGAGAAGAAAACATTATGTACTTTAGGTTTAAAAAATAATTCTTTAATTTTCATTAAATCGGTACCATTCTGATCTACAGCTTTCGTATGAAGTACTAATGCGGTTTTTTTAGCTGCATCGTCACCTATCATATCGCAAAAGTATCTATAAGCAAGCATTAAGTCGGCAGGTGATTTTCTTTTAATATTTCTTGAATTAAAAAATACTACATAGTTTATTTCTTTATTACCAAACGTACTGTCTCTGAATTCACTGAATTCCTTATAGTCTTTTGAGTTTTTATCCATCTTAAAAAATCTATCTTCATTAATGCCATGAGGTACATATTTTATAACTTTACCTTTTGCTCTTTCTCCTAATACTAATTTATTAATATTAACTGTCTGTTTAGAAATACCCATGAGTAAATCACATGAATCGTAAGCATTTCTATTATAGTAAGGAGCAGGATAATCGTCCCATATATTAAGATAAAAAATAGGAATATGCTGTCTAATTTCTCTTTCTAAATCAAACAACCATCCCCAATATCTCGGATCAGTAAAAATCATTACAGCAGACGGATTATACTGAGCTAATAAAGCCCTAAGTCTCATAGCATCACCATAACCACTATTAGGAAAAATCTTTACATCTGGATCTTCTATTTTAGTCATAGATTTAAAATCTTCAGATAAATCTATTGCTTTACCTTGATCTGGGTGATTAATAGCAGCAGCTAACTGTACCCAATTATATTTATGGACACTACCTGCAACTATTTCTCTAGCCATAGTAGCAATTCCTGAATGCATACGCATATCATCACATAGTAAGAGGATAGTTTTTCTATCTTCCTTTTTTATATAACCTTCTCTTTTTACCATTTTTTTATTTTAATTTAATATCAGTAGTATTATGAATATTATTTTTAAAGTCCTTATCTGTAAGATAAAGAAAAATAGAACGAGAGGCAAGCTTTTGAAAAGAAAATTTATTTTTAATACATTGGTATTTAAACTCTTGAAATAGACTATCATCTATTCTTACAGTTGTCAACCTTTTTTCAGAATTCTTCATAACTAATATATACTTATATATTTATATATAAATAGGCTTAATTTACAAAATCAGAACATTCGCTACATTTTCCTAAAGGTGAAATGCAATTATATTCTTTATCTTCATACTTACCTTCATCATCTAAAATATCTTCAATAAATTTATTCATTGAACTTAATATCTGTTTAGTTTTTCTAGGACCAGCATTCGGGGAAAATTCTTGAACTCTTCTTTGCATAGATGCATATTCAGCTTCAGCAGGTACTCTTCTTTTAACTATAAAAAACTGTACATTAATTTTTTCTTTAGGTACGTTAAATTGTCTAGAAAAAAATTCTTTATATAAAACTACTTGGGCAGTTAAATTAGGATTCTTTTTTTGTTTATCTCTCCATCCAGAAGTAGAAGTTTTTATGTCCATTATAGTCCATTCATCTATATTAGGATGGTAAAATACTAAATCTACCAATCCTTTGAATTTAACTCCTGGTTTAATATCTTGATATAGTAAAGTTTCTACTCCGGCAAGCATCATATTCTTAGTACTAAAGTAACCAGCTCTTTTCTTTTTTAAAAAATTTAAAATATGTTTACCGTCTAAATAAA
>TARA_B100000963_G_scaffold111207_1_pt1 | contig 17452 bp, 15 predicted proteins | sample TARA_B100000963 | Tara Oceans TARA_B100000963 (sample SAMEA2622097) | marine metagenome | biome: marine biome (ENVO:00000447); feature: surface water layer (ENVO:00002042); material: "saline water (ENVO:00002010), including plankton (ENVO:xxxxxxxx)" | depth 5 m | reverse complement strand
CGTCCACACTTCTCTTCTTAAATTTTTACGTTTTTAATAGCTAATTGGCCAAAAAGGCTCAATAATCCTCACTTTTTTATTGTATTAACAATAATTTTATTGAGAAAGTCTGATGCTTATAGGCTAAAATTAAAGGAAATCAAGCCTTTAAGAAAAAAAAAGACCTAAAAAAGCGTTAAATACCAACGTTTTTTTTGATAATTTTAAAATTAAAGTTAAATTACGTATTTAAAATCAAACAATGCAAATCATTTACCAAATTTTTAAAAGAGCCAATAAGCCAATTATATTACTCACCTCTATAATGTTTTTTACCATTATTCTTACAAATTATAATAATTACAAAAAAAATATTGATGAAAGTAATATTAAAAGTTTAATAAATAATATTTACTTTAAAAAAACATTATCAAATATCTTTAATCAATTAGAACCAAAATTTGAGAAAATTGAACACACAATTTCAAGAGGGGAAACGTTAAATAGTATTTTTCGTAAATACTCCGTTAATAATAAAGAGATAGAACTTGTAAAAAATAGTCTTCTTAAAAAGTATAAAATAAATAACCTCAAAATAAACGATCTATTACAATTTACTGTTGATAGATCATCACAAAAAATAATTGAATTATCCTATCCAATTTCAAAAACTAAAAAAATATCTCTCGAAAGAGATGTTGAGTCAAAATTTTTTGTAGAAAGAGTAATAACTACAAAACTTATTAAAGAAATTTTTTATGATGAAAATATCATTATGAATAGCTTATATAAATCTGCTTCTGATGTAGGGATACCTGATGGAATAATTGTTGAGTTTGCAAGAATATACGGTTTTGAAATAGACTTTCAAAGAGACATAAGAAAAAAGGATTCCTTTCAGATAATGTACGAAATTTATAAAGACGAAGACGAAGAAGTAATTGAAAAAGGAAATATTTTATTTGCTAATTTAAATGTCCAGGGAATTAATTATCCTCTTTATTTTTTTGGTAAGAAAAATTTAGAGGGCCATTATGATGAAAGTGGAAAAAGTATCGTCAAAACATTGATGAAAACTCCAATAAATGGTGCTAGACTTTCTTCACCGTTTGGGATGAGAAAGCATCCAATAGATGGATTTAACAAAATGCATAAAGGAACGGACTTTGCTGCACCAATGGGAACACCTATAATGGCTTCTGGAGATGGTGTAGTTGTCAAAGCCGGATGGTGTGGCGGAGGTGGGAACTGTGTAAAAATAAAACATAATTCAATTTATCAGACTATTTATGCTCATATGTCAAAATTCGCTAATAGAATAAAAAGTGGTGTTAGAGTTAAACAAGGTCAAATTATTGGCTACGTTGGTTCAACTGGAAAGTCAACTGGACCTCATTTACATTATGAAGTAATAGAAAATGGAAAGAAAATAAATTCTCAAACACTTAAATTACCTTCAGGAAAAGTTTTAAAAGGAAAAGATAGAAAATTATTCGAAACTGTAAAAATAAAACTTGATGTTCTTAAATCTGAAAAAATAATCGGATTAAATTAATTTATCTTAGGCCAAACTTTTTTCAATTATAGACTCTTTATTATCTTGTGTTGCTTTTTCTTTATTGCTTTCTTCTTCTACGGCCGCGTTTTTAATTTTTTTAATATTTTCTTGATCATTCAGAATTCTTTTAAAATGGTCAGCATGCTGAAAATAGTTTTCAGACAAAATTTTATCCCCAGTAGATAAGGCTTCTCGGGCTAAATTACTATATTTGTCATGAAGCTTAGCTGCATTATGATTGTTTCTTCCAGGTGTTTTTCTATGAAAATTATCATTATTAGAAAAATTGCTTACAAATTTGTTTTTATCTATGACATTATTTTTGAAATTTCTATCATTTCTTCTAAAATTGTTTCTTCTATTATTATTATTTCGAAATGTTACCATGAAATTTTTTTAAATTTTTGTACTTATTATACACCTATCATTTTGTGCATAATCTCTTATTGTTTTATTTATATAGAACCCTTTTTCTTTTAGCAATTTAAACACTTTACTTTTTTGATTATAAGCGATTTCAAGAACCAACTTACCATTTTTTTTCAAGAGAATGGATGCTTTATTAATTACTCTTGCAATTGTTAAAGTTCCATCTAATCCACCATCTAGAGCTAATTTAGGCTCAAAATTTCTTACATCCCTCTCCAAATTTTTTAATTCATATTTATTTATATAAGGAGGATTAGATATAATTAGATCATATTTTCCTAAACAAAAATTGTCAACATCTGTTTTTATTAATCTTAGTCTATTTTGAATATGTAAATTTTCAGCATTCGTTACGCTCAAATTGATTGATTTGGCACTTATATCTATTCCTGTTCCATAAAATCCTGGTTTTTCTTTTAATATTGACAGTAATATACAACCAGATCCAACCCCTATATCTAAGATATTTAAGTTTTTCTTGTGTTTAAAAATTTTTAGAGTTTCCTGAACTAAAATTTCAGTATCAGGTCGTGGTATAAGTGAACCTTCCTTTATTTTAAATTCTGATTTCCAAAAATTTTTTTTATTTATTAAATAAGCTATTGGCTTGCCTAAAGATCGTTTTTTAATCAAATTTTTAAAAATTTTAAAAACATCATCTTCTAGATTTTTATTTGAATTAACAATTACGTATTTTCTATCTTTTTTTAATACCTCGGCTAACAATATCTCACTATCTAATTGAGGTTGTTTGATATTATTTTTTTCTAGAATTTTAGTTCCATTAATTATTGCAGAGTTAATATTCATTACTTATAAGCTGCTTAGACTTTCCTCTTGAGCCTGCAATGTAAGGGACTCGATCATTTCATCAAACGCTTCTCCCTCTAAAAATTCATCTAACTTATGAAGAGTTAGATTAATCCTATGATCTGTAACTCTCCCTTGGGGAAAATTATATGTTCTTATCCTCTCAGATCTATCACCACTCCCAATCTTACTTTTCCTATCTTTTGATCTTTCTTGATCAATTCTGTTGCGTTCTAATTCATAAAGTCTTGCTCTTAAAATTTTCATTCCCTTAGCTTTGTTCTTATGCTGAGATTTTTCATCTTGTTGAGAAACTGACAAACCTGTGGGTATGTGTGTAATTCTTACAGCACTATCAGTTGTATTTACAGATTGCCCTCCTGGACCACCAGCACGAAAAACATCAACTCTTAAATCTGACTCATTTATTTTTAAATCAACTTCCTCGGCTTCTGGTAAAACCGCAACAGTAGCTGCAGATGTATGAACTCTGCCCTGAGTTTCTGTATCTGGAACTCTCTGTACCCTGTGAACTCCACTTTCATACTTCAGAGTAGAATATATATTTGTACCTTTAATAGATGCTATTACCTCTTTAAGGCCTCCCGCTTCACTTTTTGAAATTGAGATTAATTCTACATTCCATTTTTTTTTATTACTTATTTTTTCATACATTTTAAAGAGGTCTGATGCGAACAAACTTGCCTCAAGCCCGCCGGTTCCTGCTCGTATTTCAATGATTGCATTCTTTTTATCTGCCTCGTCTTTAGGTAATAAATAAAGCTTCAATTTTTTCTCATTTTTTTCATGTTGAATCTCTAAATCTTTAAGTTCACTTTCTGCCATTTTTAATAATTCTTTATCAGAACTCTGATCACTTAAAATTTTTTCTAATTCTTTCTTACCTTCTTCAAACGCCAAATATTTTTTAGCATCATTTATTATGTCATTAAGATCAGAATACTCTTTTGACTTCTCAGCAAAAAATTTTTTATCTATTTCTCCTGATGATAAATCTTTTTCTAACATAGAATGTTTATTAATTAGCTCCTCAATTGTTTTGATTGGTATCATTTTAACTATTTTCTAGTTCTAAAGCTTTTTTTTCAACTTCACTCACAACTTTTTCGATCATATCATTTGTCAAAACTTTTTGTGATTGGACACCTGATAAATAAAGCATATTGTTTCCTTTTTTGCCTCCTGTAATACCAACATCTGTCATGGCCGCTTCGCCTGGTCCATTCACAACACAACCAATAACAGAGAGTGTAATTGGTTGTTTAATATGTGAAAGTCTTTTCTCTAAAACCTTTACAGTTTCAATGACTTGAAAACCTTGTCTCGCACACGATGGACATGAAATAATTCTGACTCCTCTTTCTCTCAGATTTAAAGACTTTAATATTTCATTTCCAATCTGAACCTCTTTTACTGGATCGTCTGACAAAGAAATTCTAATCGTATCTCCTATACCATCTAATAAAAGAGTGCCTAATCCAATTGATGATTTAATACTACCTGCCACAAAACTCCCTGCTTCAGTTATTCCAAGATGAAGGGGGTAATCAGTGGCTTTTGATAACTGACGATATGCTTCTATCGACAAAAAAACATCTGAAGATTTAACACTTATTTTTAAATTAGAAAAATTTTCATCCTCCAAAATTCTTATATTTCTTAGAGCACTTTCGACTAAAGCTTCCGGACAAGGCTCTTTGAATTTCTCTAAAATATCTCTCTCGAGTGACCCTGCATTTACACCCACCCTAATTGAACAATTATTATCACTTGCTGCTTTAACAACCTCTTTAATTTTATCTAAACTACCAATATTTCCAGGATTTATTCTTAAACAACTAGCGCCACTCTCAGCAGCCTCTATCGCTCTTTTAAAATGAAAATGAATATCAGCTACTATAGGAATATCAACGTGCTTTATAATTTCTTTTAAAGCTTTTGTTGATGGCTCATCTGGACAAGAAACTCTAACGATATCTGCTCCCTCATTATGAATTTCATTTATTTGATTAATAGTAGCTTTAATATCTGTGGTAAGGGTGTTTGTCATTGATTGAACTGAAATTGGATTTTTTCCACCAATTTTTACTTTACCAACATATATCTCTTTGGTTTTTTTTCTTTTTATATCTCTAAATGGCCTTATACTCATTTTTAATTATCCAATTTAAATTCTTTGTGTAAAGCAAACAATGCTTTTTTGATATTACTTTTATCTATCAAAACTGAAATTTTTATTTCAGAAGTAGAAATTACTTGAATATTAATTCTTTTCTTCGCAAGAGTCTGGAACATTCTGAAAGTAACACCTGGCGTGGTAATCATTCCAACGCCAATTATTGAAATTTTAGAAACGTTTTTTTTTAATATGAGTTTTCTAAATTTAATATCTCTATTAGCCTCGATAATTTTTTTAGTTTTATTTAAATCTTCTGTCTTAATTGTAAAAGTTAAGTCTGTTTCTTTTCCATTGGCTGAAATATTTTGGACTACCATATCAACATTAATAGAATTTTTTGATAGAGGTTTAAAAATAGAGGCAGCAACGCCTGGTTTATCTCTTACACCAATGAGTGAAATTTTAGCATCATTCTGAGTAGATGATATTCCAGTGACAATTCTGCTATTAATTATATTTGATCTTTTAGTAATAAGTGTTCCTGGTTTTTTAACAAATGATGATCTTACCTCTATGTCAATTCTATTTAATCTGGCATCCTGTATTGAAACTGGCTGCATTACTTTAGCGCCTAAAGACGCCATTTCTAACATTTCCTCATAAGAAATTACTTTTATCTTTTTTGCTTTTTTAAGTTTGTTCGGATCAGTGGTGTAAACTCCTTCAACATCTGTATAGATTACACATCTTTTAGCCTCGAAAAATTTTGCAATCATAATTGCGCTAGCATCAGATCCTCCTCGTCCAATAGTAGTAATTCTACTCTCATTATTTACTCCTTGAAAACCTGTAATAATTGGTATGCCACCATTTTTTAAATATTTAATTATTTTATTTTTATTAATTTGGCTAATCCTCGAATTTTTATTCGCCCCTTTAGTTATAATTGGAATTTGCCATGACAACCAGGATCTAGCTTTATAACCTTTGTGGTTCAATCTTCCAGCTATGAGCGAACATGCTACTTGTTCTCCAGAAGAAACTAATACATCATATTCTGTTTCAGAAAAATTTTCGCTTATTTCATTTGACTTTTTTATTAACTGATTCGTCACACCACTCATAGCTGATGAGACAACAATAACGTTATATCTTTTTTTTTTATAATCAGTAATTATTTCAGCAACTTTTTTGATCTTTTTAATTGTCCCAACTGAAGTACCTCCAAATTTTAAAACCACAATTTTCATGATAAATTATCTCTTTAAATTAAAAAATATTGAATAAATACATGTTGAATATAAAGTCAACTTACTTATGAAAAATAACACAATTAATAAAAAAGAAATAGAAAAATTTACCAAAATTGCTGAGGAATGGTGGGATCCTGAAGGCAAATTTAAACCATTGCATAAATTCAACCCAGTAAGAATTTCATATATTAAAGAAAATATAATTAAAACATTCAATCTCAAGCCCGAAATTAAACCCTTAAAAAAAGTAAAAATTTTAGACATAGGTTGCGGTGGGGGCTTATTGTCCGAACCGATGTGTAGGTTAGGGGCAGACGTGGTGGGTATTGATGCGTCAGATAAAAATATTCAAATTGCAAAATCTCATGCAAAAAAAAATAACTTAAATATTAAATATTTTTGTGCTTCTCCTGAAACTCTAAATAATATTTCAAAGTTTGATGTGATTCTAAACATGGAGATAGTAGAGCATGTTGAAGATATTAATTTTTTTTTACAATCATGCTCCAAATTACTTAAAAAAAATGGAATTATGTTTGTTGCTACACTTAATAAAACTCTTAAATCATATCTGTTTGCAATTGTCGGTGCAGAATATATTTTACGCTGGCTTCCTATTGGAACACACGAATGGGAAAAATTTGTCAAACCGGATGAGCTAATTAATATTTTAAAGAGATATGATTTAAAATTAGAATCATTGGACGGAATGAAGTTTAATTTAATAAAAGATAAATGGTGTGTAAGCTCTGATAAATCAATTAACTACATTGGAAAATTTATTAAAGTCTAGTTATTTTTATCCTCAATCCATGGTATTGATTGTGTCTCAATACCCTCCTCTTTCAACTCAAGTACATCTTTTTTAGTAGCTCTTCCAAAAATACCTTTTTTTCTTTTTTTTTTTTCATAATGGATTCTTCTAGCTTCATAAGTAAAGTTTTCACCTACATAGTCAAAATTTCTCTTAATAAAATTTTGATAATCTTTAATTGTCTTTCTTATATCTATTTTTTTATCTAATAAATCAGAGTTAGTAAAATCCTTTCTGTTATTCATCACATTTGGTTTCATTAGCGATTTATCAATATTAATTGAATCACATTTATGACAATTAAGATATTTATTTCTTTTTAATTTTTCAAACTCTAGGGAAGAGGCAAACCAACTATCAAAAGTGAGTTCACAATCTTTGCAAATTAATTGGTATTTAATCATAAGCTCTATTTAATATTCTTTAATTAAATTTCAATATGGATTAGCTTCTATAATCAGCATTTATTTCAATATATTTTTTTGTTAAATCCATGGTGTAAACTGTAAATTCTTTTTTACCAGCTGCAATATCTACCTCAATATCAATTGCATAATTTCTCATGTAATCTTTTACAACATCTTCCTCATATTTTTCATATAATTTTCCATTAACTACAATCCTGAGATCTCCAAACTTAATCATTAATTTTTGAATATTAAATTCTACACCCGCTTTACCTATTGCCATTAACACTCTTCCCCAATTAGGATCCTCACCAGCTATTGCAGTTTTTACAAGTTTAGAATTCGCAATTGATAATCCAATTTTTTTTGCATCTTCTTCAGACTTTGAATTTTTTATTTTTATTGTTATAAACTTAGAAGCGCCCTCACCATCAGAGACAACTCTTTTTGCCAAGTTTAATAAAACTTTATTCAAAGCTATATCAAAATCATTTAACTTCTTATCAGTTAAACTTAAGATTTGTTGATTATTTGCTTTTCCAGTCGAAAAAATTGATATCATATCATTAGTGCTAGTATCGCCATCACAACTTATTGCATTAAACGTTTTAATAACATTTTTTTTCAAAAGTTTTTTTAAAATTTCATTAGAAAGATCTGCGTCTGTAAAAATATATCCCAAAGTTGTCGCCATATCTGGCTGGATCATACCCGATCCTTTTGCGATACCATAAATTTTAATTTTTGTATTACCAATTTTGCATTCCTCCATAGCCATTTTGGGCCTTGTATCAGTCGTCATTATACCCAAGGCTGCTTTGGTCCAGATATACTTATTTTGAGTATATTTAATTTGGTTTATTAAATTTGGAATATTTTTTTTTATAGTTTCAAATGGAAATGACTCACCAATAGTACCCGTACATCCAAAAATTACCTGATGTGAATTTATTTTTTCTGGGTTGTTATCGTCATCCTTTTGTTTTTCCGACAATTTTAAAGATACGATTTCTGCCAATTTTTGCATAGACTGATATCCTTTTATCCCAGTAAATGCATTAGCATTTCTGGTATTAACAACTAATGAATATATTTTTTTTGTTTTTTGCTTTAAATTCCATTTGATATTTTCTGATATTATTTTCGATTGAGTGTACAAAGATGCATAATTCGCTCCATCTCTAAAATAAAACATTACCAAATCATCTCGCGGATTATTATATAAATTTGCTGAAATTGTTGATATTGCGACACCATCGATATGATCAAGGTTCTGATAATCTCCCATCTTAGTGTTATTTTCTTGAGAAGAAAAAAAATTTTTAAAATTTATTCCCATTGTATTTAAAATATAAATTTAATAATTATATAAACATTTATAATTATATAATAAATCAAAAACTAATGATTAATCCACTTAAATTTATTTCAAAAATCTTTAAATCATCTAATCAACGAGAACTTGATAGACTAAATAAAATTGCTCAAAACATAAATTTATTAGAAATTGAAGTAAAAAAACTAGAGGATGCTGAATTTCCAAAAAAAACGAATGAATTAAAAGACAGACTTAAAAAAGGTGAAAATATTGATAAATTACTTCCTATGGCTTTTGCTTTAGTAAGAGAAGCTTCTAAAAGAACAAGAGGTGAAAGACATTTCGATGTACAAATCATTGGTGGCATAGTTTTGCATGAAGGAAAAATTGCTGAAATGAAAACTGGTGAGGGTAAGACACTTACAATTACTTTAGCAGCCTATCTAAATGCTCTTAATGAAAAAGGAGTACATATAGTTACTGTAAACGATTATCTTGCAAAAAGAGACTCTCTTGAAATGGGAAAAATATATAATTTTTTGGGAATTTCATCTGGTTATATTAGTAATGATCAAGATGATTACGAAAGAAAAAAGAATTACAATTGCGATATTACATATGCCACTAATAGCGAACTTGGATTTGACTATTTAAGAGATAACATGAAATTCTCAGAAAAAGAAATGGTTCAAAGAGAACATTTTTTTTCAATAGTTGACGAAATTGACTCTTGTCTAATTGATGAAGCTCGAACCCCTTTAATTATCTCTGGTGCCGCAGAAGATAAAACTAATCAATATCTGGCAATTGATGATCTAGTAAGAAGATTAAAAAGCGAAGATTTTGAAATCGACGAAAAAGACAAAAATATTTTACTAACAAATATTGGAATTAATAATGTTGAAAAAATATTCACTAGCGCTGGAATATTAAAGAATAATAACTTTTATGATCCGGAAAATTTATCATTAGTGCATCATGTAAACCAAGCTCTAAGAGCAAACCATTTATTTTTTAAAGGAAAAGACTATATCGTAAAAGACGGGAGTTTGAAAATAATTGATGAACTAACAGGAAGAATTTTAGAAGGTAGAAGATATGGTGATGGACTTCATCAAGCTCTTGAGGCTAAAGAAAAAATTGAAGTTCAAGCAGAGAATCAAACATTAGCATCCATCACATATCAAAATTATTTTAAACTCTATTCAAAAATTTCAGGTTGCACAGGAACTGCTATTACTGAGTCTCAAGAATTTTTTGAAATTTATAACCTTCCTGTAATTGTTATTCCAACAAACAATCCAATGATTAGAAAAGATTTTAATGATCAGATCTTTAGAACTGAGAAAGAAAAAAACAATGCCATAATAAGTAAAATTAAAGAGCGACATGCAGCTGGTCAACCATTACTTATTTTTACTTCGAGTATTAACAAATCTGAGATTTATTCTGATCTTTTACGCAATGAGAAAATCAAACATGAAGTGCTTAATGCAAAAAATCATGCTAACGAGGCAGAGGTGATAGCAAATGCTGGAAAAAAAAATTCAGTAATAATCACAACCAGCATATCTGGAAGAGGAGTTGATATTCAATTAGGTGGAAGAAAAGATATGGATTCAAAAGATAAATTAGAAACCTATAAAAATGAGATAAAAAATTTAGGTGGTTTATTTGTAATTGGGACTGAACGGATGGAGTCAAGAAGGGTAGACAATCAAGCAAGGGGAAGATCAGGAAGACAGGGTGATGAAGGTTGCTCTATGTTTTTTGTAAGTCTTGAAGATGATCTTATGAGAATATTTGGATCAGAATCTATGAATAATATCTTGGAAAAACTAGGACTTAAAGATGGAGAAAGTATTGACCATCCTTGGATAAACAAAGCTATAGAAAGAGCACAACAAAAAGTTGAGGCCAGGAACTTTGATATTAGAAAAACTTTAATTAAATTTGATAATGTTTTGAACGATCAAAGACATGTAATTTTTTCACAAAGAAAAAAAATTATTACAAGTGAAAACGTATTTGAATATTCAGATGAGTTTTTGCAAGAAATAATAGATAATTTAATTAAAATTAAATCTAGAAACTTAGGCAAACCTCAAAGTAATGAATTTGAAAATAAAGTAAGATCATTAATGGGGAAAAAGTTCGACTTATCGAAAGTTAAATTATTAAATGAAAATTCAAATAAAGCTATTGAAGAGAACTTTAAAGAACAATTTAAATTATCAAGGGACGAAAGGTTAAAAGTGTTAAATTTTGATCAAGCAAAAGAGGTTGAAAGAAGAATATTTTTACAATCAATCGATCTCAATTGGAAATCTCACATACAATATTTAGAGCAATTGAGACAAGTGATTGGATTAAGATCTTATGGACAAAGAGATCCTCTTGTAGAATATAAAAAAGAGGCATTTGAATTATTTGAAAATTTATTAGATAAACTGAAATTTGATTTCGTAACTATTCTATTAAATCTTCAGATCGATATGACTCATTTAAAAAAAACTAACGAGATAAAATCGAGAAAAATAGATCCAAAATATATTGGGAAAAAAATGAGTAGAAATGAACCTTGTTTTTGCGGTTCCGGGAAAAAATATAAACGTTGTTGTGGTACTCTATAAGAAATAATAGAGAGACAACATAATTGCAATCGTAGCAGCTATATAAATTTTTAATTTATTATCCTTAAGGTACTCTGAGAATAGATCATATTTACTTTTTTTGTCATCTAAAATACTTATTTTCTCCGGATCGCTAATAAAACCTTTGCCTCTACCAATTTTTAAAAACTTATTTTTTCTATGATTTAAAATTTCCTCTTTAGTCATTTCGTTAAAATATTTCAAATTTTGATCGATTGAAGTTTTAATGTTTTCAAGAATTTTATTTTTATCTCTATGTGCACCACCTGTTGGTTCTTTTATAATTTCATCAATTATATTCAAATCTAATAAATCTTTGGCAGATAATTTCATAGCTTTAGCTGCGTCTAGCATTCTTTTTGGGTCCCTCCATAATATTGTTGCGCAACCTTCTGGAGATATTACCGAGTAAATTGAATTTTCCAACATTATCACCCTGTTAGATGAGGCCAAAGCAATTGCTCCACCTGACCCCCCTTCACCAATTATTATTCCTAAATTTGGAACCGTAAGATTCATACAACACTCAATTGATTTAGCTATAGCCTCTGCTTGTCCTCTTTCCTCTGCACCAACCCCTGGATAAGCGCCAGGGGTATCGATGAAAGATATAATTGGGATTCCAAACTTATCAGCTAAATTCATTAATCTGATAGTTTTTCTGTACCCCTCTGGTCTCATCATTCCAAAATTTCTTTGAATTCTACTTTCAAGATTATCACCCTTTTCTTGACCAATTACTAAAACAGATTTTTGATTAAATTTTGCAAATCCAGCAATTACAGATTTATCCTCTCCATAGTATCTATCTCCTGATAAAGAGATAAAATCAGTAAATAAATTTTCAATAAAAAATTTTGATTTTGGACGATCTTCGTGTCTAGCAACCATTGTGGTTTGCCAAGGATCAAGGTTTGAATATACTTCTTTCAATTTAATGTTAAGTTCATCTTCAGTTTTAGAAATTTTTAAAGTATCTACTTCAGATATACCCTCATTATTATCATAAGGATTTTTGAGATTCTCAATTTCATTTTCTAATTCTTTAATTTCGTTTTCAAAATTTAGGTAATTTTTCATAAATAAATTTATAGTTAATTTAATACATAGATTTAAAAAAAGGCAATAAAATGATTGGGTTTATTGAATTATGCTAAAATCTCTACCCAGGTGCGAAAATTTTAAATATTGATCTATTGTCTAATCTTATCATAAAATATTTGAATATTTGATCAAATAAAATAGCCAAGAAAAAATGAAAAAATATAAGAAAATATTTAATTTGAAAGTTTCAGAAGATCTAGAAGAATTTGTTAAAAGTGAATTGCTTAAAAATACCAAAATAACTGCTGATCATTTTTGGGAAAAATTCGATCAAGCAGTTCATGAACTAGCTCCTATAAATTCTAGATTAATAAAAAAAAGAGAAGAACTTCAAAAAAAAATAGATAATTGGCATTTAAGCAACAAGGGTGAGGATTTTAATTTAAAAGAATATAAAAAATTTTTAATAGAAATTGGTTATTTAGTTGAAAGTAAAGAAAATTTTAAAATTGAGACTAAGGATATTGATTTAGAAATTTCAAAAATTGCTGGCCCACAACTAGTGGTTCCTATAATGAATGAGAGATATGCGCTAAATGCTGCTAACGCAAGATGGGTTAGCCTTTATGATAGTTTATACGGCACCGATGTTATCAAATCTGAAGAGGGTGGAAGTGAAAGATATGATCCTGCCAGAGGTCAAGAAGTAATCAAATATGTTAGAAATTTTTTAGATGAGCATATTCCTATAGAAGGTATAAGTTGGAAAAGCATTTCTAACTTAATTGTAAAAGATGGAAATTTGATAATTTATAAGGATGAAAGTGAATTTAGATTAAAAGATACTGATAAATTTATCGGTCACAGAGGTGCGAGCAACAAACCTTCAGCTATAATTCTTAAAAATAATAATCTTCATCTTGAAATTATAATCAATCCAAGGGCGTTTAGCGCTGCACATGATATCGCAGGAATTAGTGATGTGATAGCTGAGTCAGCAATTTCTACAATTTGTGATAATGAAGATAGTGTAGCGGCCGTTGATTCTGAAGATAAAATAAAATGTTACAGAAATTGGTTAGGTTTAATGATGGGCAATTTAAACGTTAACTTTGAAAAAAATGGAAAAACTTTTAAAAGAAAATTAAATCCCGATAGAAGTTTTGTTTCTAAAGATGGCTCAGGAAAAAAATTACATGGAAGAAGTTTGTTGCTAAATAGAAATGTTGGTCATTTAATGACTAATTCTTCTATTATTTTAAAAGATGGTTCAGAAGTACCAGAAGGTTTAATGGATGCATTTATGACTTCAGCTGCCTGCTTGCATGACTTTAACAAAAAAGGAAATTCAAGAACTGGATCTATATACATTGTGAAACCAAAAATGCATGGACCAGAAGAAACCGCATTTACAGATTTAATTTTCACAAAAGTTGAGGAAGCTTTAAGTTTAAAAAAATACACTTGTAAAATAGGTATTATGGATGAAGAAAGAAGAACATCTGTTAATCTCAAAGAGTGTATACGAACACTCAAAAACAGAGTTTTTTTTATTAATACTGGTTTTTTAGACAGAACAGGAGATGAGATACATACATCTATGGAGGCTGGACCAATGATTAAAAAGGGTGATATGAAACTATCCAAATGGATATCTGCATATGAAAATAACAATGTAGATATTGGACTTGAATGCGGGTTTTCTGGGATTGCGCAAATTGGTAAGGGTATGTGGGCTATGCCTGATAAAATGTCTGACATGCTTAATCAAAAAATCGACCATCTTAAAGCTGGTGCAAATTGTGCATGGGTTCCATCGCCAACTGCTGCGGCTCTTCACAGTTTACACTATCATAAGATAGATATTTTCGATCAACAAAAAAGTTTGATTGAAAGAGAAAAAGCAAAAGTAGATGATTTACTGACAATTCCAACAGCTAACAGACCTAATTGGTCTATGGATGAAATTAATTCAGAAATTTCTAATTCCTCTCAAACTCTTTTGGGATACGTTGTAAGATGGATTGATCAAGGTGTAGGCTGTTCAAAAGTACCTGATATAAATAATATTGGTCTTATGGAAGACAGGGCGACCTTAAGAATCTCTTCTCAGCATATAACTAATTGGATCCATCACGGTATAACTACAAAAATGCAAGTAGTAGAAATCATGAAACAAATGGCCAAAATTGTAGATCAACAAAATATCAATGATCCAAATTATGAAAAAATGAGTGGAAATTTTGAAAACTCATTAGCATTCAATACTGCGTGTGATTTAATTTTCAAAGGTAAAGACCAACCTTCAGGATATACTGAACCTTTGTTACACCTAAATCGAATTAAAAAAAAATTTAATCAGAACTAGAATTTAAATCTGATCTAAATTTAAATGCTGAAAATAAAGTTCCATCATCTAAACTTTCAATTTCACCTCCTACTGGAAGTCCCTGGGCCAATTTAGTAATTTTTGTGTTCGTGCCTCTAAGGCTATCTTGAATATAGTACGCTGTAGTCTGCCCTTCTACTGTAGCACTAGTAGCCAAAATTACTTCCTCTATTTTTTCTTTGTTTACTCTTTCTACCAAGGAATCTATTAAAAGGTCCTCTTTTTTGTTTCCCACTGAAGATAACGTTCCACCCAGTATATGAAAATATCCTTTATAAATATTTGAATTTTCTATAGACCATTTGTCTGCAATGTCTTCCACAACACAAATTTTATGAAATTTTTCATTAATATTTTCACAATTTAGACAACCATTTATATTTGATTTCAAAGAACCACAAGAAAGACATCTAGTAACATTTTTATAAACCTGGGCTAAAATATTTGCTAGTGGCTTAACAAGTTCTTCCTTATCTTGAATTAATTTAAGCACAATTCTTTTAGCTGACTTTGGTCCAAGACCTGGCAACTTGGAAATGATCTTTATAAGTTCCTCAATTTCTTTAATATTCTGCATGAATTAAAGAGGCCATTTAAAACCTGGAATACCAAATCCGCCCGTGGCTTTTGTGATTTCTTCATTAGTTTTGGTCTTTAATTGAGATTTTGCATTATTATGTGCAGCTAAAATTAGATCCTCAATAATTCCCTTATCTTCTTTTAAAATGTCTTTAGAAATTTCGATTTTATGCATTTCGCCATGACCATCTAAAATTACTTTAACAGAATTTGAGCCTGATATTCCCTCAGCTCTTATATTCTTAATTTTTTCTTGGCTTTCTTTCATTTTTTTTTCAAGTTCTTTTGCTTTATCTAAGATTTTTGAAAAATCAGTCATTACTATCTCCTTTAACATCTTTTACATCAACTAACTGTATATCAGAGAATTTTTCTTTAAGATCCTCAAAAAATTTCGAATTTTGTACTGTCAAAATTTCATTATTTTGTTTGATTTTTTTTTGTACCTTTATTGAATGGTCACCTTCAATTTTACTTAATGTTATTATCCATCTTTTTTTTGTCCAACCTAAAAGTTTGGTTGAAAGATCTTTTACAAAGTTTTTATCTAATTTTTCATTAAAAGATATTTCTAATCTTTCATTTTCAAATTTAACTAAATTTACGTGATTTTCTAACTCATACTTAAGTTTAATTTCCTTATATTTTGAACAGATTTTAATTAAATCATTAAATGAATTTATCTTCACATCATTTTCAAGTTTATCATTTTCTTTATTTACAATCTTTGAATTTACCTCTTTTTGTTGAGCTATATTTTTAATTTGGCTGATCGTTTTTTGGTCAAACTGAGAACTTTTTGGAATATTTTTATTATCATTTTTATCAATCTTAATTGACATTTTTTTATTTTCATCCTCTAAATTCTTATTTGTATTTTTTATTCCAGATAAATGGATAAGTCTTACTAAAAACATTTCTATTGATAGATTTTGATTAGAAACAATATCTAACTCATTTAGAGTTTTAATAGTAAACTGCCAAAAAATAATTAGAGTTTTGTTATCAATCTTAGAGGATAAACTTTTAATTTTATCAAATTCTTCGTCATTCAGAGAAAAATTACTACTATCAAGAGTCATGTTATCAATATTTTTAAAATAATAGAGAAGCTCAAGAAAATCATTGATAAAAACTTTTGGTTCTATACCTTGATCGTAAATTTTTCTATAATTTTCTAAAACTTCATTTTCTTTTCCCTCTAAAATTTTTTTAAACAATTCTATAAGTTGTGATTTATCAAAGTATCCAAATATTTCTTGTGCTTTTTTAAAATCCAATTCTTGACCATTGCTAGTCGACAAAAGTCCTCGATCCAACAATGAAAGTGCGTCTCTTACAGAACCTTCAGAAATTTTTACAATCAATTTGAGAGCTTCATCTGATGCTAATCCACCTTCTTTTTCTTTAATATCTTTAAGAAATGTAAATAACTCAGATGACTTTACTCTTGATAAATCAAATCTTTGACATCTAGAGATAACAGTAATTGGAATTTTTTTAATTTCTGTGGTAGCAAAAATAAACTTTAAATACTCAGGTGGTTCTTCTAATGTTTTCAATAAAGCGTTAAATGCTTGCTTGCTTAACATGTGTACTTCATCAATTATAAATATTTTATAATTTGATGAGCTAGGTCCATAACGGGAAAATTCTATTAAATCTCTTATATCATCTACACCTGTTTTGCTTGCAGCATCCATTTCTAATATATCTATGTGATTTGAGTTTGAAATTGACTCGCAATTATTACATAAATCTTTTTCACACAGATTACTAATACCCTTTAAACAATTTAAAGATTTTGCGACAATTCTTGCAATTGTTGTTTTTCCAACACCTCTTATTCCTGTAAATAAATATGCATTCGGAGTTTTGTTTATTTTAATTGAATTAATAATTGTATCCGCAATAGTTTTTTGACCAATTAAATCCTTAAATGTCTGTGGTCTGTATTTTAAAGCTAAAACTTTATTATTTTTATTCATATTTTTTATAGGAGACTAGAACCTGGAAAACTGTCTCTACGATTGCTTCTGTTAAGATCTGGTCGGGTTCAAGCAGCATCCACCTCTAGC
>TARA_B100000963_G_scaffold179616_1_pt1 | contig 17459 bp, 5 predicted proteins | sample TARA_B100000963 | Tara Oceans TARA_B100000963 (sample SAMEA2622097) | marine metagenome | biome: marine biome (ENVO:00000447); feature: surface water layer (ENVO:00002042); material: "saline water (ENVO:00002010), including plankton (ENVO:xxxxxxxx)" | depth 5 m | reverse complement strand
AACTATCAAGAGTATCATAACTACCGTATTCTTGATAGTTCTGCTTTTCTTAAATGTCTTGAGATATATCGGAAGTATGTTACCTATAAAAAGTTTACGGATGTGGTTCCAATCTTTCTTGAAGAGTTTGAGTTACCTCATACGGATATCATCGGTTACTATGATGGAAATGAACTTGCAGCATTTACTCTTGCTTATAAATTTAAGAGTGTAAATAGTGTTTGGGCAGATCAGTTTGCATGGGATTATAAGAATAAAAAACTGAGACTGGGGCATATTGCAAATCAAAGTGAAATTGCAATGTATAAGAAATTGGGATATGATTACTATTATTTGGGTGAAGAGGCGGAATATAAGAAAAAATTAGACGGATACGAAATTTCTAACTTCTTTCAAGAATGGCAAACTACATAGCAAATCTACCCACGAAGAAAGTCTGGGTAAGAAAAGAATATTTAACTGACTTTCAATCAGGTTACGGTGAGTTCGTTGAAGGTTTATGGGTGAGTGCCAAGTCAATTCAAGGACGAGCATTCTATTTTGAGACATATTTACCCGAATATGCTGCAATGTATGATAAATTACCCATTTCAGCGTTTCTCTCGACACCAAAGATACCTGATCCAGACATGGATTTAGTGAATTTGCAGTTTTGGAACTGTATGGATTATGATTTTACGGTAATTGTCAAGCAATTTGTCGCTCCAATGGAATGGGAATGTCGAACAAGACACTTTGGAAATCAAAAAGGACAGTATATTTGCACTTTAGATAACTATCATGGTGATTTTGACCAGATTGATGCATCAACAAGTGAGATGCCTGACGAACATAAGTCATTTAATCTGATTGAACTCCGAAATGGTCAGTTCTGTCTCTATCCAAACAATCGTTGTCGCATCTTTGATACCTCAATGACACCTGAAAACGTTAAAATACCTGATTTTAAGGTATCAACACGTATCTTCGAGGTTGAAAATGACGTAAATTGGGGTCGATTAGGCGATTGTGACGATTATTTCTGGACAACTCCTGATGAACGAACAGAAAAGTAAGTATATTTCCAATTGGATCACTAAATTATCTCAAATTCGACCTGAATTGGGTAATTTTGCTGTATGTCCTTATGCATCAAATGCAAATTATACCATTATTGAACAAAAATTAAGTCAAATTGTGCCGAATAACGATTATGATGTCACAATTTACGTCGTCGAGGATGATATTGATGCAGAATTTTTATATAATGCTGTTGATGACTATAATCGAAACTGTCCTGACTATAAATTCATCGCTGATCACCGTGATTCAGAGACTTTTATCAATCATGTACAAACAAATAACGGAAAATACAATCTAGTTCTCTGTCAATCAAGAATTGAGTTAACTGATGCACGAAAAAAACTTGCAAAAACCAAATATTACGATTATTGGGATGAAAATTACCTTGAAGAGGTGTTAGAAGATGATTTTGACAAGGTTTTTCACTCAATGGGTAGGCATTTATTACTTGAAATCTATGATGCTGATAAAGATGACCTAAATGATGCCCATTTTCTCAAAGATATTCTATTTGAGGGCATTATAAAGGCAGAATGCAAAATATTAAACACAATGATACACCAATTTAATCCACAAGGTGTGACAATTATCTTTTCTCTTTCAGAAAGTCATGCTTCTCTTCATACATGGCCTGAAAAAGGTTGTTTATCAGCAGATTTTTACACTTGTGGCAATAAAGACCCAAATATTATTGCAAAATTGATCGTAAAGAGATTAAAATCAAAAAAACATCGAATTAGAATATTAAATCGTTAGCAATTGGGTATAAATAAATCAAAAGTATCAATTAATGGCGACTCAACGCACATCTAGAGCATTTAAGGATATCAGTTTGTCTTTTTCACCACATCCAGTGACGAAGGACTTACCTATATTAGTAAATGAACGTGCGATTGTAAGATCAGTTAGAAATTTAGTGGAGACAATACCCACTGAAAGATTTTTTAACCCTTTGTTAGGAACTGATATACGAGATAGTTTGTTTACTAACTTTACTCGTTCTACAGTAATGGTTATAGAAGATCAGATTCGGAACACAATAAACAACTTTGAACCAAGAGTTGCGAATATTGGTGTTGAAGTGGATGCGATTATGGACTCGAATCAATTAGAAGTCAAAGTATTATTTGATATAGATGGACTTCAAGTTCCTACACAGTCATTTTCATTTATTTTAGAACCAACGAGATAATATGCCTTTTACACAATTTACAAACTTAGATTTTGATCAAATCAAAGCACAAATCAAGGATTATCTTCGTGCTAATTCTACTTTTACAGATTTTGACTTTGAGGGATCAAATTTTTCAGTATTAATCGATACTCTCGCTTACAACACATATATAAACTCTTTTAATGCAAATTTAGTTGCAAATGAGTCATTTCTTGATTCTGCTACGATAAGAGAGAATGTAGTATCATTAGCAAGAAATATTGGTTATGTTCCAAGATCAAAAACCTCTGCAACAGCAACGATTCGTATAAGTGATGTAAATTTAGGACCGACAAATGCAAATACACCTAATTTTGTAACTTTAAGAGCAGGATTAGTATGTGTAGGTAACTCGAACAATACAACATTTACTTTTTCAATTCCAGATAATATTACATCTTCAAGAGTCATTAGTATTGGTGGTAATTCTTTTGCACAATTCAGTGAAGATATCATAGTTTATGAAGGAACATATCTAACAAGCACATTTTTAGTTGATACATCTGTTGATAATCGTTATATCATTGGTGCGACGAACGTTGATAGTTCAACTTTAAGAGTTTTTGTTCGTCCTCTAAATGAAACGACTGTAAGAAAATATTCAAGAGTGGATAATATACTTAACTTAAATAAAAATTCTGAAATCTATCTAATTCAAGAGGTTCAGGACGAAAAATATGAAATTTTATTTGGAGATGGTTTATTTGGTAAAAAGGTTGAAAATAATTCTACAATCACTGCAAGTTATATCGTAACTGAAGGCAAAGAGGGTAACGGTGCAAGTAGTTTTAGTTTCCAAGGAACTTTCCAAGATCCTGATGGTGGGTTTTTCACACCAACAGATAATATTACCGTTACTACTGTCAGTAACGCCTCTAATGGTGGTGATGTTGAGAATCTATCGTCTATTAAGTATCTTGCTCCAAGACTTTACTCAGCACAATACAGAGCAGTTACACCAAGAGATTATGAAGCTATTATCACTGATATTTTCCCACAAACTGAATCAATATCCGTAATTGGTGGTGAGGAGTTAGATCCACCACAATTTGGTAATGTACAAATAAGTATCAAACCTCGTAACGGAACATTTGTATCTGATTTTGATAAGTTACAAATAAAAAATAAATTAAAAAACTATTCAATCGCTGGTATTAATGCGAATATTGTTGATCTTAAATTATTATATGTTGAAATCAATAGTACAATATATTATAATCCTGCACAAATAAATTCTGAAAATAATTTAAGAAGTCGTATTATTGACTCACTTAATAATTATTCTAATAATGTTGAGATTAATAAATTTGGTGGTAGATTCAAATATAGTAAAATAAATCAATTAATTGATCGTGTAGATAATGGAATTACTTCTAATATAACAAAAGTTATTATAAGGAGAGATATGAAAGCATTGTTAAATCAATTTGCTCAATATGAATTATGTTTTGGTAATCGTTTTTATATTAATACCTCTGGATTTAATATAAAAAGCACTGGTTTTACAGTTTCAGGATCAAGTGACATAGCATATTTCACGGATGTGCCAAATAAAGATGCTGCTGGTAATCTTGATGGTAGTATGAAAGGGACAATCAGTGTCGTAAGTCGAAATAGTAAAGGTGATCAGAGAGTATTGATAAAAAATGCAGGTGGTGTTGATTATAAAAAAGGTGAAATCATATTAAATACGATTAATATCACATCAACTCAGGCATTGAATAATATTATTGAAGTTCAAGCGTTCCCAGAATCAAACGATGTAGTAGGGTTAAAAGATCTCTATGTCAAATTTGACATTTCTAATAGTTCCATAAATATGGTGAGAGACGTAATTGCTTCAGGTGAAGATGTTTCAGGTGTTGTATTTACGAGAGATTATTTCACATCAAGTTACTCAAATGGAGTTTTAGAGAGGCAATAATTTATGTCACAATTTGACAAAAGAATATCAGTCAATACTATTATAGAGAATCAGTTACCAGAATTTCTGTTAAATGATTTCCCTAATGCTGTTGAGTTTTTTAGGCAATATTATATTTCACAGGAATATCAAGGTGGAACTATTGATTTAATCAATAATTTCGATCAATATCTGAAAGTTGATAATCTAGTCCCTGAAGTTGTTGTCGGAGTAACTACTTTATCAGACGATATATCTGCATCAGACACTGTAATTACTGTTCCTAGCACAAAGGGTTTTCCCTCTGAGTATGGATTAGTAAAAATTGATGATGAAATTATCACATACACAGGTATCACCACAAACACTTTTACAGGATGCATACGTGGTTTCAGTGGTATCACAGGATATAATGTTGGTATTACATCTTCATTATTAGAAGTAAATAAAGAAAGTCTTAAATTTGAGGAGACCTCTGCTTCAACTCATACCAAAGATACATCTATAACTAATCTTTCAGTATTATTCATTCAAGAATTTTACAAAAAACTTAAAAAAACATTTTTACCTGGTTTAGAAGATACTGAATTTACAGAATCCTTAGATATAGGCAATTTTGTTAAATTTGCTCGCTCTTTTTATCAATCTAAAGGTATTGAAGAATCGATTCGTATATTGTTTAAGGTATTATATGGTGTAGAAGCAAAAATATTAGATTTAGAAAATAATTTAATTAAACCATCAAGTTCAGAATTTATACGTAGAGAAGTTGTAATTGCTGAGTTAGTATCTACAGGTGAACCACAAAATTTAGTTGGTCAGACAATATTTAAGTCAAATGATTTAAATACTAGTGCTTCTATATCTGAGATTGAAATATTTACAAGAGATAGTAAATCATATTATAAGTTATCATTATTTGTTGGATTTAATGACAGAGATTTAATTCAAGGTATTTTTACAATACCTGGCAAAACAAAGGCACTTTATAATTCTGCAATTGGTGCTAATGTAATTTCTGTTGACTCAACTATTGGATTTGGTGCGACTGGAACTATCATAAGTGGGTCTAATGTAATTGATTACACCTCAAAAACTATTAATCAATTCTTTGGATGTAGCGGTGTTAATAATCAAATTAACACATCTGATGATATTCGATCAAATGAAACAGTTTTTGGATATGAAAATGGTGATTTATCAAAAAGAGTTGATTTAAGAATCACTGGTGTGTTATCTGAATTAGTTCCAGATTCAAATATTAATCTAATAAATGAAGGTGAAAATCTTTTTGTTCAAAATATTGGTGAAAAAATTGATGTTGGTAATGTAACTTACAAACAAATTTTTGCTAATTCTTGGAAATATAATACAAGTTCTAGATTTCAAGTTGAAGGACAAGGACCATATACGTTAAAAACACCAATAGATAAATCTTCATTAAAAGTTGGTGATCAATTTGAAATATTGAGAAGAAATGAACAGGTGGTAATTGGTTCATTTAATGTAAAAGATATTGACCTTGTAAAAAACGAAATTAATGTTGAAAATCAAAACCTTTCAACTCCGTTCCAAACAAACGAAAATTACGATATTCGTAGAGTAATAGAAAAGACAACCAGTTCAGGTATAGAAATTGAAGCAGGAAATGACACATTTATATCTGATGTTCTTAATGTTTACACTGATTCAGATACAGATGGTTATGTAGCATCTAATTCCTTACCAAGTTATGATATAACTGCTGATATAACTCAAGAGTCATTTGTAGGTGCTGGTAATTCTGCTAGGTTTGATGGACAAAATCCATTAAACAATTTGTATAATTTTATTCGATTTACACCACCTGCAAGTTCAAGCATAAAATTTATACAGGGTGATGCAGTAATATACCAACCTGATGGTGAGGAAATTGTTGGGTTATCATCTGGTAGGGTATATTACGTAGATCCACGACCAGAATCTGCAAGTTCACAAATATCTAGAGTTGCATTATATAATTCTAGAGGTCAAATTGGTTCAGCAAGCAATATACAAGTTGGTATCGGTTCAACAACAGTAGGTAATCATAATTTTATATTACAAAGACATGCAAATCGAAAACTTGATGCTGATAAAATTTTAAGAAGAATACCTTTATCTCAAAATTTGTTTATATCATCTAAGCATGATGAAACAGTGAATGATATAGGTGTTTTGATTGATGGAGTTCAAATTCATTCTCCTGTATCAGATGATAATATTTTCTTTGGTCCATTAGAAAACGTTGAGATATTTAATTCAGGTGATGGTTATGATATTGTTAATCCTCCTGTAGTAAGTGTTGAATCAAGTTCAGGAGAAACAGCAGTAATTGAACCAATTTTATCAGGAAGTGTTCAAGAAGTATTGGTTGACCCACAAGAATTTGACATTCAAGATATAACCAATATTTCATTGACAGGGGGAAATGGTAGTGGGTGTTTATTAGAACCAGTTTTAGGTGCAAGATTTAGAGATGTATCATTTGATAGTAGAGATATATTTTTTAATGGTGGTATTGATAAAGTTAATGAAACTATTTCGTTTAAGAGTAAACACAATTTAGAGAATGGTCAAAAAGTATTCTATAGAAATGAGGGAAATCCATCCATAGGTATTGGAAATGCATTTGATCCATCTAACACTATCACTGGATCATTATCAGATGGTGATCCCTATTTTGTAAGAGTTGTTAATCCAACAACTATCAGAATTTTTAATACAAAAGACGATGCTTTAGAGGGTATTACAGGCATCAATACTGTGGGACTAGCAACTGATACTGGTGCAAGTGGTATTCATAAGTTTAGAACGGAAACAAAAAATACATTACTTAAAGTTAGAGTAATAAATGGTGGTTCTGGATATCAGCATCGTAAATTAAGAGTCGATCCCGCTGGCATTTCAACATCCTTTAATACAATTAATTATGTTGATCATGGATTTTCTCATGGAGAAGTAGTTGAATATTCACCCACCGTTGGTTTAGGTATCACAAATCCAAAGGCAATACAAGGTTTATCCACAACCACATCTTATTATGTGATGAAGGTTGATGATAATTCTTTCAGATTAGCTGACGCAGGAATCGGTGCTACTATTACAAGCAATTTTAATAGAGGAAAATTTGTAGGGTTAGGATCAACTGGAACTGGATATCAAACATTTACCTATCCAGAAATTAAGGTAAACGTTAAAGTTTCATATGGAACAACTGTTACTGGAACAATAAACTTCACACCAATTGTCAGAGGTTCATTTACAGGTGCTTATTTGTATGAAAAAGGATCACATTATGGATCTACTATTCTAAATCATCAAGTTAAACCTGAAATCATCATACAGAGGGGTGTAGGTGCCGAATTAAGACCGATTATAAACAATGGTAGAATCGAAGATGTAATAGTTACTAATCAAGGTAGTGGTTATCATTCATTACCTGATATAGAGATCAATACAAATGGTATAGGTGCAGGAGCAATAGTTAGACCTGTTATATCTGATGGATCTATAACTGATATGATTGTAATTAATTCAGGTATTGGATATAGTAGTTTAACAACAGAAATAAGACCAGTTGAAACTGGTAAAAATGGTTTATTCGGTGCAAGAGTGAGATCTCTAACTGTTAATAACACTCAAAGATTTGGTGATATTAATTTAACATCAAGAGAAAATTCCCTAACTTTTGCAATATCTGGTTATTCACAAGAAACAGCATTAAATCTTGAAAACACATTTGATGTCAAAAATAATGGTGAATTTGATAAAATTACAGACCACTCTCCAATTATTGGTTGGGCATATGATGGAAATCCAATCTATGGACCATTTGGATATTCTGATCCCGATGATATAAACTCAACAGTTAAAATAATTTCGTCATCTTATAAAAAAGATCCTTCAGCAGTTGTAAATCGACCAACTGGTTTTGATGATGGATTTTTTGTTAATGATTTTATATTCAATGGTAGTGGTGACTTGGATTTACATAATGGTAGATTCTGTAAAACACCAGAATTTCCTAATGGCATTTATGCATACTTTGCCACTGTTGGATTGAGTACATTAACAAATAAGATTGAAGGTGTATATCCATATTTTATTGGTAACAAATACAGATCTCCACTGATTAATGATAATTTAATATTAAATCAGGATTTTAATTTTAATGACTCAAATTTAATAAGAAATACTAAACCTTATAATGTTGGTGAAGAATTTGCAGAAAATGATTTTCTAGAAGAATCAAATGAATTTATAAGACAAATATCGAATGTTGAAGCAGTGGAGAAAGGTGGTATTAATGATATACAAATTTTAGATGGTGGTTCAGGTTATAAAGTTGGGGATTTGACAATATTCGATCATACTGATACAAATGGTTCGGGATTTAGTGCTGAAGTTTCAGAAATTGTTGGTATTGGAATATCAAATATTGAAACTACATTAAATCGTTTTAATAATGCAGTCTTTACTTGGAATAAGTATGGAGAAATCCAAGTAAATTATTTACCCTCTCTTGAACTTGATAATGAAGATTCAGTTTTCATTTCTGGTCTTAGCACATCTATACGTGGTCTTACAAATTCATTTAAAGTTGGTGTAAACACTGATTCAGTTTCATTAGGCAAATCAATGACTGCTGGTAATGCATCTGGACAGATTCAAGATATTTTTGTAAATAAATTACCAAATACTGTTTCCGTTGGTGGTTCAATAAGAATTGGTGTAGAAAATAAAACAGAAATACTTAGTGTTCTTAATATTTACAATACTAGTAAAATAATTCGAGTATTTAGAAATACAGGAGTTGCACATACTTTTGGTTCTAATGTAGATATACTGAATAATAGATTCACAATTCCACTTAAAGTCGATAAATTTGATTCTAGAGTTAATGATGTTATTTACTTTAACAGTGTTGAATCTATTGGTGTGGGAACTGATGGTGTTGGATATACGACAAGTTATGTTGTTGGTGACACGATTTCACAGATTTCTATTCCTGAAAGAGCGATATACTTACCTGATCATCCATTTGAAACTGGACAAAAAATAACACTAATAGAACCAAATGTTGCAAATGCAAAATTTGACGTATCTCCAAATGATAGTGCTGTTGGATCCTTTGAATTACCATTCGCTGGTCAAACATCCACTGATGTATTTGTTATTAAGAAGGATGAAAATTACATTGGTATTGTAACCACAAGAGCAGGTGTTGCAAATACTAGTGAAGGTTTATATTTCTTAGGTAATGGAGTTAATTCAGGTATTGGTTCTGGTTTATATTATTTTACATCTAATTATGATCAAGTTACTGGTGATGTAGACAAAATAGTTAGCACTGTAACAACAAATGTAGCAGCAGCAGATACAACAACTCATAATTTACAAGATGGTGATGTAATCAAGATGAATGTGATTCCTGATTTATCAGTAGGAATCGGCACTACTACACCAATTTCAGTTAGATATAATTCTGAATTTGAAAAATTAATAATAAATCCAATAACATTTGCTGCTGCAGATGTTGAAACTAATCGTTTAGATTTGATTGATCATGGTTTTGAGACAGGAGATAAGGTATTATACGATGGCAATGCTACTGGATTATCAACTGGATTGTATTATGTTTACAAAGTTAGTGATAGGAGAATAGAATTAGGTGAAACTTTCATAGATGTTACTACTGATCCTATTAGAACAATTTCAATAACTGCTAATACTGGTGGATCAAATCAATCAATTGCACCAATAAATCCAAGAATCACTGTAATTAAAAATCAACAACTAACATTTGGATTATCCAGCACTACACTTGCAGATTTTGACTTTAAATTATTCTATGATAAAGAATTAACAAATGAGTATTTAAGTTCACAAGATTCTACTAATTTTAATGTAGTGGGTGTTGGAACAATAGGTATTGGAACATCTCCAGATAGACCTGTTCTAGGTGCTGCACTAACTGTGCAGTATTCTGCATCATCTCCTGATAAGTTATATTATGGATTATCAAAGGGTGGATTTATAAGCACCGCAGATACAGATGTAAGTAATTATTCTGAAATAAGATTTATTGATAGCGTCTATAATGGAGAATACAAAATATCAGGCGTAACTTCAGAAACATTTGATATCTCACCTAATGTTCCTGAATTATTAAGATATACTCAATCAGACTGTGATACACTTGAATATTCAACTAAGTCAAAGAACGTTGTAGGTACAATTAAAGACTTCAAGATAATATCATCAGGTTTTAATTATAAAAAGTTGCCAAAATTTAATACTATATCAAGTGTGATTGGAACAAATGCAAATATTAAAACTTTATCTGATACTGTTGGAAAAATTAAAAAGGTTAGAATTGTTGATATCGGATATGAATATTCGTCTGATAAAACTCTAAGTCCAGAAGCATTTATACCTTCAATCATCAATATTGATAATTTAGATAATGTTAATGATGTAGAAATTATAAGTGGTGGTAGTAATTATTCAAGTGCACCTAATTTATTATTATTCAACCCAGTAAAAAATATAGTTGTTGACGATTCTTCAATTGAAGCAATCGCTCCGAATCAAACAGTTTCAAATGTTAATATTTTAGCACCAATTAATGGATTGGATTCAATTAATCATAGAGTAGTAGCGATCAATAACTCAAATGGTGTTGGAATTAATTCTGTAATTACTGCACCATTCCCTAATGCTGGTATCATCACTTGCTTCATTGAGACACCCACAAATGGATTTGTAATCGAACCTTTTGCAATTGGTGATGAAGTGTTTATTGAAGGATTATTACGTGTTGGAGAGGCAGGTATAGGTGCCACACAAGGTGGTATTACAACTAATACAACAGTTATTGGTGATGGATTTAATTCTGAAAATCATAATTATGAGTTCTTTGATGTTATTGATTATATCAAAGGAACTCCATCACAATTAGTATTCAGTTTAGCTGGTCTGACTACAAATCCTGGTATCGCAAAAACATTCCAATCTGGTTATGCACAAATAATTAATAAGAAAAATTATCCTGATATTAGACCAATTCAAAAAAGAGGAGAGTTTGAGATAAATGAAAAAATAATTGTTGGCAATCAAAAAACTGATTTAATCGTAGTTGAAATTAGAGATGATTATATCAAATTAGATGGTTTATTCAGGGTTAAAAAAGGTGATAGAATAAAAGGAACATTAAGTGGTGTTTCTGCTGAGATAACATCTATTATTAATAATAAAGCGAAATTTAAGATAGATTTCTCAAGTAGACAAGAATATGGTTGGTTAGATGATACTGGTAAATTAAGTGAAGATTTTCAAGTCATACCAGATAATGATTATTATCAAAACTTATCATATTCAGTTAAGAGTCCAATTGTATGGGAAAATTTTGTAAGTCCAGTTAATCGTTTAGTGCATCCAGCAGGATTGAAAAATTTTGCAGATACATCAATACAAAATAATGCAGAAGTAAAAATTGGAACTGGATCCACCTCATTATCAACAGTTATACTTGATATCATAAATGAAAATAATAGAGTTGATGCAATTAATAATTTTGATTACGTTAAAGATTTTGATATATTAGGAAACAAATCTAAAAATTTACAATTTACAACTAAAATATTAACAGATTTTTCAAGATGTATCTCAAATAGAGTTTTAATTCATGATGATGTTAGCTCAGAGTTCTCAAGTGCTGGTTTTTCTGATCAAGATAGTGTTATAGAAAAAATAACTGCTGATTTTGGTAATTATCTAATTCAGATAGTTGATCCTGATACCTTTGATACTCAATTTAGTGAAGTAGTAGTTCTTAGTGATGAGGATGATGCGGTATTATTTGAAAAGACTTTAGACTTTACCACTCTCAAACTTGGTGATATTAAAACTGAAATCAATACGAGTGGCATAAAAAGTCTTATCTTTGAACCAGCTGATAAATTTAATAAAGATCACGATATTAAAGTATTAAAAATTGATTTTAATACCGATTTAGTTGGTATCAATACAAATTCAATTGGCAATGTTAAACAAACTGGTTCTAATGTTGAAGTTACATCAGGAACAACTGCAAGTATAGCTGAATTTGCAAGAAGTGATTTTAACTCATTATATGCTAACATCTATGTTGAGGATTCAGTTACTAAGGATGTAAACTATAATGAAGTTATAGTAGACTTTGATGGAACTGATACATCAATAACTCAGATTTATGTTGATAAAAAATTATCAAATAGTCAAAGTTCTGTTGGTATTATTACTGCAAAACTTGAAAATAATTTCATTAAATTGCAAATTGATAACAACTTAAACAACACATTAGAAGTTAGATCAAATATTGTTGGATTAGGAACTACGACAGCAGGAATTGGAACATATAGATTTTCAGTATCTGATCAACCACCAGGTGCAGAAAGAAGTGTTAGACTTGAATCTGGATATGCAACGGGAACATCTACTCCTATAACTTACGCTAATCTTGATAAACTTGTTGATAGCACATCTAAATCTCTAGTAAGAGTTTCTTGTGGTGAAACATCTGCAGTTCACCAGATTATTTCTATTAGAGATGCAGATGATATTCTTACAGTTCAATATCCATTCGTATCAATGGGTTCAACAACTGGTATTGGAACATTTGGTGGTGAGATAAGTGGAAATGATATAAATCTACGTTTTTATCCTGACTCTGAATTTACATCTTTAGTTGAAGTTCAATCATATAATCAGATTTTCTATACTGAAAATGATTTTGATAATGCACCACCCAGATTAAATTATGGAACTGTTTCACAGGAAGTATTCTTAACCACTTATGATGGTTTAGGGGGAAGTAGAGCTGATAGAACAAAATTTGATCTTAAATTTAAAGGAACACCAATATACTCCAAAACATTTAACCCTAATTCAGGTATATTAAGTACATCAACAGGTATCTTTACGATACCAAATCATTTTTTCAATACAAATGAAGAATTAACTTATACTCCTGATTCCTCATTTATTGGTGTTGCTGCGACTGCCTTATCAATTGGTTCAACCACAAATACTGCAGGTATTCTTACAACACTTCTACCAACCACTGTATTTGCTAAAGTAATTGATGAGAATCAATTCCAACTATTCTCCAGACCAGAATATGTATCATCTGGTGTAGCGATTACATTTACTGGTATTGGCACAGGTAATGCTCATAAGTTAAGTATGACCAAACAACTTACAAAGACTATTATTGGTCTTGATGGAGTTGTTCAACAACCAATTACATTTACATCTATTTCATACCAATTAGGTATTTTTGATGGATTTACTCATAATAACACTATTGGAACTGGAACTACTCAATTTGTTTTAAGTGGTATTGGTTCTATACAACCATCTGATGTCTTAAAAATAAATGATGAGTTTATGAGAATAGAGCAGGTCGGATTCTCAAGCACTCCAACAGGAACTATTAATAATGCTGAAGATGTTGCTGCTGGTATTTCTACATTACCAGTTGTTAAGGTTACAAGAGGAGTTCTTGGTCTATCTGCATCTAGTCATAGTGCAAACGATACCGTAAGAATTCATAGAGGATCATTTAATATTATTGATAGCACTGTTCATTTTATAGAACCACCAAAAGGAAATACAAGATCTAGAAGAACAGATACAAATTTACCATTTGTGAAGGCGAACTTTAGTGGTAGAACATTCCTCAGAAGTGATTATACGACCAATATGTTGTTTGATGATGTATCAGATAACTTCACTGGTATTGGTAAAACCTATACTTTAACAGTTGGTGGAGCAAATACTTCATCTGGAATTGGTGTAGGGAATGGAGTCCTCTTCATCAACGGTATATTCCAAACACCATTAACTACAAACAATGAGGGTCATAATTATGAATTCATTGCAGATACAGTTGCTGGTGTATCAACAGTTCAATTTACTGGGATCACATCTGAGAATGGTCAGTTTATCGTATCAGAATCTGATATAAATCAAAATCAAGTTCCAAGAGGTGGTTTGATCGTATCTCTCGGATCTACACCAGGTCTTGGATATGCTCCATTAGTAGGTGCAAAAGCATCATTATTTAAGAATTCTGATGGTGCAATCACTAGTGTCGTTGGTATTGCAACAACTTCAGGTGTTAATTATGGAATAACAACAGCAGCGTATGACAATATAACTGGTATCATCACAGTTACCACTGACAAAGTTCATGGTTTTGCCCTTAATAGACCAAATACAGTTCAACTTAAGGGACTAGAATTTAGATGTCCTAAAACAGTTGTTGGACAACCTACTAATGCAACTTATGATGGTGTAACTGGTATTTCTACTATAACGATTGCAAATCATGGTCTTGTGAATGGAGATGCGGTTATTCTTGACACTGGTTCAATATGCTTTACTTGCACAAAAGATGGTAATAATACAACTCATTGTTATCCTCGTGCTACTGACCCTGCAGCAAATCAATATCTTAATGTAAGTAATGTAACCACAAATACATTCCAAGTTAATGTTGGTGCTTCTAATCCTGGTGATGTTTATGCTCATACATTTGTATCAGCAACTGCCACTGCAGTTAAGACAATCGGTGGTGGTGGATATGTTGGAGTTACAACTACAATCTTCCAAGATCATGATAGACCTTTATTCCTAGTGGGTATTGTTTCTGAAAGAACATTTGAGGTTCAGGCAGGAGCAAGCACGATTCCCCATACCTATCAGGGAGGTGGTCATGCATATGAGTTCTTTGAGGATAATACATTTGGTTCTGGTTATCGTGGTGGCACAGTTGCAATTGGTGTTACAGACCTAGCCTTCGAGCATAAATTTGTAAGTTCTGGTATTGGTTCGATAAGGAAGGGTAGTTTTGCTGCTTCTGGTGCAAATGCATTTACAGCAACTGATGCAGACTATGAATCACATAGTGGACTTCTAAAATTAACTATTCCAAATCATGGTTTATCAACAAGTGATACTGTTGGTATTGATACAGGTGGATTAGTATTTAAGTGTTCTAAAGACGGATTCTTTGGTAATCATCCATATCCAAGAGGACTTTCAATTACAAGTAATCCAAATGGAGATCCTATCGCAGGAATACAAACAGCGATTAGAGAAGTGACATCAAATACAATTACTATCTTTGTAGGACAAGGTGGTGGAGGTGGAACTGGTGCTAATATTACAGCAACAGTTGGTGTTGGTGGAACCCTAGCATTTAATATTGTATCTGCTGGAACAAGTTATGTTAATCCTCAATTAATCATTCCTGAACCCACATATGAAAATCTTCAGGTAGAGGGTGTATCAAGGTTAGGTGTAGGACCAACAACAGATACTGGTTCTAATCTATTATTGAATGTTGAAGTAGGTGCATCAAGAACTTCAGTTGGTATAGGTTCAACATTGTTTGAGATTAATAAGTTTAGTATTGCAAGACCTGGTCATTCATTTAAGGTTGGAGACAAATTTAGACCAGTTGGATTAATTACAGCATCTCATTTATCTGCACCGATTCAAGAATTTGAACTAGAAGTTATTGAAATATTCAGAGATAAATTCTCAGCTTGGCAGTTTGGAGAAATTGATTTTATAGACAGCATATCGAATCTTCAGAATGGTTCAAGAACAAGATTCCCACTATTCTTTAATGGTCAACTTCTAAGTTTTGAGAAAGATTTAACAAATGCAAGATCATTATTAATCGATCTTGATGCTGTATTGCTAATTTTCATTAATGGTGTTCTACAAACTCCAAAACAATCCTATCAATTTGAGGGAGGATCAACATTTGTGTTTACTGAAGCACCTGATAGCGGTGATAAAGTTGATATATTCTTCTATAAAGGTCAAGAGGGTGTTGATGTATTAATTAAAGATGTTCAGGAATTTGTTAAAATTGGTGATGAATTTAGAGTTTTAAGGAGTGAAAAAACTGGTATCACAACATCACAGGAAAATGATAGGATTGTTAAACAAATACTAGGTGCTGATTTAATTGAAACTGACATCTATACTGGATTAGGAGTTGATGAGACAAATAATAAACCTGTTAGATGGGAAAAACAAAAAGTTGATGTTATATTAAATGGGGAAGTTGTTAATAAAACAAGGTCATCTATTGAACCACAAATATATCCAACTGCCAAAATAATTGGTGACTTATCAGTTACAAGTGGTAGAGGCACAAGTGTTAATGATGGTATATTTGTTGATGATGCAACGTCATTCCTTTATGAGAAAGATAGATATAGTCAATCTGGTGATGACAAAGTTGATGCTTTAATTACCTCTGGTAGCATAGGTGTTGGTGCTGCTGCAACTGCAATAGTTTCAATTGCTGGAACAGTAAGTGGATTAACAATAAATGATGCTGGTTCAGGATACTCAGGTGTTGTTGATATTGGAATTCAAGCTCCAGAGAATGTATTCGTTGGAGTTGGTAGCACTGCTACTGCTACTGCAACTGTGACAAATGGTCAAATTACTTCCACCACGATTGTAAATCCAGGTTTAGGTTATACTTTCACTAAACCACCTAAAGTAATTATCTCATTACCTCCATTCCAAACTGAAAAGATCAATACAATTGAAAATGTAGAGGGGTTCACAGGTATAATTACAGGTATATCAACGACAACAAGAACTGGTGGTCTTGCACTTAAGTTTTTCTTTACAGCAGTTACACGAAATTCCGATGGAGTGTTAGTGGTCGAAAATGCCAATAAATTAAAAACTGGATATCCAATATTAGTATCAGATACAAAAGTTGGTCAGGGAGTAACATCTATTAATGGTGTCAACGCATCAAAAGTTGGTATTGGAACAACATTTTTAGATAATGTTTATATCGTTAAAAATATTACAACTAACGGTGGGTTAGGAGAAATTGTTTGTGATGTTCATACTAATAGCAATGCTTCAGTTCAGAGTTTCACCACTCAAATTGGTTTCCATTCAACTGGTCATGTTGGAATGACAACTTCTCTTGGAACAATCAGTTGGGGTAGAATATATGGTGGAAATTTAACACGTTCCGCAAATCCAATATCAATAGGTGTCACTGGATTAACAGTAGATGCTGGTCTAACCACATTCCCAACTATTCAACGTAAAAATCATGTAAACACATCTGTGAGGGGATTGAGATCCACTGGTGCAATCAGAGTGTTTGGACTTTGATTCATAAACCACTATAAATAAAAAGAAAAGTTAAGATTCGATGCCAGCAAT
>TARA_B100000963_G_scaffold319639_1_pt1 | contig 17473 bp, 18 predicted proteins | sample TARA_B100000963 | Tara Oceans TARA_B100000963 (sample SAMEA2622097) | marine metagenome | biome: marine biome (ENVO:00000447); feature: surface water layer (ENVO:00002042); material: "saline water (ENVO:00002010), including plankton (ENVO:xxxxxxxx)" | depth 5 m | reverse complement strand
GGATTAGCAGGATATTTTATAAAATCTAAAAGTATTATTCAAACTACCTTAGATAAAGATAATAATAGTTTAAGTTATTATTTTAATTCTCTGAGGAGAAATGAAGAAAAAACTTATCACTATAAAAAGGTAAATAATATAATTGATTTTGATAAAATTAAATTAAACAAAGGAGAAAATTTTAAAAAAATTATTAAGACTGATCTGTTAAATACGCTTGATCCTTTAACTGCTATTAAATTAATTTTATTTGATAATACTTTAAACTCAAAATGTAAAAATAAAACAAAAATTTTCGATGGAGATGATGTATATTTAGTATCACTCACTAAAAATAAGATAAATTATCCTTTTATTAAATACAAAAAACAAAATTATAAAATTAGTTTTTCTTGTAGATTAAATTATAAAGCAATATCAGGGCATAAATTTAAAAGAGAAAAAAAATTAAATTCGTTATCCATAGATACTTATTTTTCAAAAATCTCTAATGACATAATTCCTGTTTATTTTGAAACTAAAGCAAAATTAGTCCCTTTAAAAATGTATTTATCAACAATTATAACCCCTTGATTTATACAAAAGGATCATTAACTATTGTTCTATTGATGAAAAAAGAAAATCCAAAAAAAGCAAAATTTTCTATAGGAGAGGTCGTAAGACATAGACTGTTTGAATTCAGAGGAATTATCTATGATGTTGATTTTGAATTTAATAACTCAGAGGAGTGGTATCAGTCTATTCCAAAAGATGTGAGACCTAGAAAAGATCAACCATTTTATCATATTCTCGCAGAAAACGATGAGATAACATATGAAGCTTACGTTTCTGAACAAAATCTTGTCCTCGATGATAGAAATGAACCAGTTAGTCACCCTCTTGTTAATGAGATATTTAATGGGCAAGGCAAAGATGGTCTATATTTAAGGTCTACGAATTAATTTTCGCCTAAATTAAAACACTTTTTACTCAGCAATATGACAATTTTGAAGTCTAAATAATTATGTATAGTCCAGTTTGAAGTTTATCCCATTCTCCCTCTTCAAACTGGACAGACTAACACATACCAAAATTCAAAATTTCAACTAATTTCTTTAAAATGTTATATTTTTTTAACACAAAAAATTTTAAAGATTTTCATGATCATTACCTATTTTGGATAAAAATTTTTTTCCTTACGTTAGTTATCTTTGGATTAATTGTTTCTTTATTTATATCACCTGCTGATTATTTACAGGGTGATACCGTAAGGATAATGTACGTTCATGTCCCAGCATCTTGGCTAGCCTTACAAATTTTTGCAGCGATGAGTATTTGTGGTTTTATTACTCTAATTTTCAAAACAAGAGTATTTACTCTAATTGCTAAAAGTATTGCTCCAATCGGTTTTACATTTTCTTTAATTTCACTTTTTACAGGTTCGATATGGGGCCAACCTACTTGGGGAACTTTTTGGACATGGGATGCAAGATTAACATCTATGCTAGTTTTAGTAATTTTTTATATTATTTATATAATTATTTGGAAAATTATTACAAAATTCAATTTAGCTGAAAAATTAACTTCGATTGTATCACTAATTGGTTTGGCCAATTTACCGATAATAAAATTTTCTGTTGAATGGTGGAACACTTTACATCAACCAGCAACAATTAAGTTTACAGAAAGCTCTACTATACATTCAACAATGTTAACTCCTTTATTAATAATGTTTTTTGCATTTCTGAGTTTTTCAATAATAATTTTTTTAATAAGATTTAAATTAGAAAGTTTAAATTTAAAAATTAATTCTAATAGATGAATAGCAAAGTAAAAAAGCGTCTATATTTTTTTTTAGTATCAATAATTACAACAATTATAATTGGAAAATTTATATTTGACTCTTTAAAAATTAATTCTGTGTATTTTTTTTCACCAACCGATTTAAAAAATATAAATGAAATACCAAACGGAATAATACGCGTAGGTGGTATGGTTAAAATAAAGTCTTTAAAGAAAACAGGTAATAAATATTTATTTATAATTACTGATTTTAAAAATGAAGTTATAGTAAACTATACTGGAATAAAACCAAATTTATTTGAGGAGGGACAAGGTGCAGTTGTTGAAGGCAAACTTAATACAAGAAACAATTTAGTTGCTACAAAAATTTTAGCTAAACATGATGAAAATTATATGCCTAAAGAAGTTGCAGACGCTTTAAAAAAAACAGGTAATTGGAAAAAGAGTTATGGCAAGTAGTATTGCAAATATAATATTAATTCTAAGTATTTTTTTTTCTTTTTTGAGCAATTTATTTTTTTTTAAAAAGAAATTTACATTTTCAATTCAATCTTTCAATTTATCATCAGTTTTAGCTGTTTTTTCTTTTTGTCTATTAATCTTTTATTTTACGTCATCAAATTTTAGTGTTTCAGCCGTTTATGAAAACTCTCACACTTTAAAACCTTTTTTCTATAAATTATCAGGCACCTGGGGTAATCATGAGGGAAGCTTGTTGTTATTTATTTTAATTGTTGGATTATATGGAACTTTATTTTCACTTATCTATGACAAAAATATTAAATTAAAATCTTGGGTTATTTTTTTTCAAAACAATATTTTTTTAATTTTCTTGGTTTTTCTAGTCGTGAAATCTAATCCATTTGATTTAATTGTTCCAACTCCGATGGAAGGACTTGGATTAAATCCTATTTTACAGGATCCTTTATTAGTTATTCATCCTCCATTTTTATATTTAGGATATGTAGGTTTTTCATTGACTTTAAGTTTAGTTTTAGCTGCTTTAATTACTAGACAATTAGATAATGTATGGGCGCAAATTTCTTGGCCTTGGGTTTTATCATCTTGGGTATTTTTAACAATTGGAATAAGTTTAGGATCTATTTGGGCTTATTATGAACTAGGCTGGGGGGGATACTGGTTTTGGGATCCCGTAGAAAATGCATCCTTAATGCCTTGGCTAGCAAGCACTGCACTAATTCATTCTTTACTTGTTCTTAAAATTAAAAATAAAATGCAAAATTGGACTGCCATATTAGCCATTTTAACTTTTTCTTTAAGTTTATTGGGAACTTTTTTGGTCAGATCAGGTATATTGAATTCAGTTCATGCATTTGCAAATGACCCGGATAGAGGAGTTTTCATATTAGTAATTATTTTTTTTATAACTACTATATCTTTACTAATACATATTTTTTATTCATCAAAAACATTAAGTAATAAAATTACTTTTTTTTCAAAAGAGAGTTTTTTAAATATAAATAATTTATTTTTGTTATTTTTTCTTTTCGTAATCTTACTCGGTACCATTTATCCAATAATTTTATCTGCTATTGGTGAAACGATATCAATTGGGCCAGATTATTATAATACAATATTGGCTCCTTTTATTTTTATTTTTTTGATTGCAATGACAGTTGGACCAATTCTTAAATGGTCTCAAGATATAGAAATAAAAAAAATATATTTTTTAAGCATCATATTTATAATAGCGTTGTTAACATCTTTATTTATAATTATTTTTTCTAAAAGAAATGAATTAACATTGTTACTAGGCTTTGTGACTTCAATATTTCTTATTTTTACTATTATCTACGAAACTTTCAGAGCTTGGCACAGGATTTATACTATTAATTTTGCGAGATTATGCTCTCATTTAGGGGTTGGCATTTTTATACTGTCTATATTTTTAAATTCTTATTTTTCAAAAACTAAGGATTTTGAAATTCATATTGGAGAAACAAGAGAATTCGATAATCTTACTTTAAATTTTACTAATCATGAAATTTACAAAATCAATAACTATTTGGAGATGAAAACCGATTTTGAAATTTCAGATGGAAATCAAATATTTACACTCAAACCATCGATAAGAAGATATTTTCAACCTGATCAGATTACTTCTGAGACAAGTATCAAGCCAACATTATTATCAAATCATTATTTAGTAATTAACTTTCCGGATTTAAATAGCAAAGTTATAGGAGCAAGATATTACTTCAATTTTTTTATTCATGGAATTTGGTTTGGGTTATTACTAATTATTTTTGGGGGGATCCTTAGTGTATTTAAAAAAAGAATTTAAAGCATTTATTCTATTAATTTTTTTTGGTTTAATTTTTTATTTTTTTTATTATACGCTTTTTAAAAAGAAAGATTTTGAACCAAAGGTAATGATTGGAAAACAATTCCCCAATCTTGTATCAAAAAATTTATTTAACGATCAAATTATAGATATAAGAAAAATTTCTAATAATAATTTATTTGTTGTGAATATTTTTGCATCCTGGTGTGCTCCTTGTAAGACTGAGCATCAATTTCTTATGAAGCTTAAAAATAAAAATATTTTAATCTTTGGAATTAATTATAAAGATACAAGAGATAATGCAAAAGAATTTTTAGAAAAGCATAAAAATCCTTACCAAGAGGTTTTATTAGATTATAACGGTGAATTATCTATAAATTTAGGAGCATATGGAGTGCCAGAAACATTTTTGGTAGATAAAAACTTTAAAATTATCGATAAAAAGATTGGACCCATAAATAACGAATTTGTAAAAAAGGTATTAGATTTAAGATGAAGTATTTATTAGTAGTTTATATAATTTTTACAAATATTCTAAATGCTAGTGAGATAGAAACGAGGATAACTGTAATTTCAAAAAATCTACGTTGTTTAGTTTGTGACGGGCAATCAGTTTATGAGTCTAATTCAGATTTTGCAAGAGATATCAAAAATTACATTAAAAAAGAAATTATAAATAACAAAACAGACAATGAGATTTATGATTTTTTAATATCTAAATATGGCGAGTCGATTATCTTTAATCCATTGCCTAACATTAAAAATATAATGTTATGGCTTGCTCCAGCTATATTTTTTGTAATAGGTACTTTAATTTTTATTAGGAGATTAAATGTCCCAAAGTAATTGTTGTCATGATTTTTCTTTTAAAAAAGTTGATTTAGAGCAAAAAAGAAGGAGAGTATGTAAAAATTGTGGTTTTGTTGATTATCAAAATCCAAAAATTGTTACAGGTTCTATAGTAATTAAAAACAAAAAAATTCTATTGTGCAAAAGAGCAATATCACCGAGTTATGGTAAATGGACATTTCCGTCAGGTTATTTAGATAAAAATGAAACTCCAGAAGAAGGTGCAATTCGAGAAGCACAGGAAGAAGTAAATATTAAAATTAAAGTTGAAAAGTTATTTATAATATTTACGGTCCGTAAAAAAAATTTAGTTCAATTTATTTTTTTAGCAAAGCATATAAACAAAACTTTTAAACCCGGCATTGAAACAATTGAAGCAAGATATTTTGATTATAAGGATCTTCCGTGGAAATCACTTGCATTTCCTAGTGTACAATATGCTTTAAAAAAAATTCGTAAATTACCTATTAATTTACCAATATTTCACTCATTTAATAAAGATTAAGTCTTTTAAATGAGTGGTTAATAATATAATTAGCTCTTATGAAAAGAATATTTACTTGTTTATTTATTTGCTCGCTAGCAACTACTGTTTTTGGACAGGGAATTTCTTTGTCAACTGGAGTACTAGATTACAGTGATAATAGTAAAAAATCTGGTTTCTTAGAGGCAACATACAGCTTTAAAGATAACAGCTCCTATAAAACTTTAATTGGTGAATTTGTGCCCATCACAGGAGCAATGCTAACCCAAGATAATGCGGCAATGGTATACGCTGGTGTAAAAGCTAATTATACATTGGGTAATTTTTTTATAAGCCCAAGTTTCGCGCCGGGCTATTATGAAAAAGGAAACGGAAAAGATTTGGGACATAGTTTGGAATTTAAATCTCAAATTAACCTCGGATGGACTGCTGGAGACAAAACAAATATTGGATTATCTTACAGCCATATATCAAATGCAAGTATAGGTGATAAAAATCCTGGAGCCAATAACATAGCATTTACTTTTTACAGACAGTATTAACTTAAGAAAATGAGGTTAAGCGATTGTCATAACATCGATGATTTTCGCAAACTTGCAAAGAACAAATTACCTGCTCCTATCTTTCATTACATAGATGGTGGTGCTGATGATGAGGAGACATTAAAAAGAAACACAGAGTCATTTAATAAGTGCGATCTTGTACCAAATGTTTTAACCGATGTTAGCAAAATTGATACATCAACAACTGTATTAGGACAAAAGATAAATTTTCCATTATTTTTGTCACCGACAGCTATGCATCAACTTTATCATCATGAAGGTGAAGGAGCATCCGCGAGAGCAGCGGAAAAATTTGGAACTTTTTTTAGTTTGTCCACAATGGGAACTAAAAGTATTGAGGAAATTTCAAATGTCTCAGGAGGGCCGAAACTTTTTCAATTATATATTCATAAAGATCAGGGTCTAACTGATAATTTGATCGAGAGATGTAAGCGTTCAGGATTTAAGGCAATGTGTCTTACAGTTGATACTATAGTTGCAGGTAATAGAGAAAGAGATCATAGAACAGGATTTGTAACACCACCAAAATTGACATTGAATAGTCTATTGAGTTTTATTACCCATCCAGGTTGGAGCTTAAGGTATCTTACTGGACCAAAATTTAATTTAGCTAATATTTCACATTTAACAAAAAAAGGTACAAGTATAGAAAGTTCTGTAATGGATTACATAAATTCTCAATTTGACACTACAATGAATTGGAAACATGCTGAGTATGCTGCAAAGAAATGGGATGGTCCTTTCGCTTTAAAAGGAGTGATGTCAGTTGAAGATGCAAAAAAAGCAATTGATATTGGTGCAACTGCTATAATGATTTCAAATCATGGTGGAAGACAACTTGATGGATCGCGTGCTCCATTTGACCAACTTGAAACTTTAGTGGATGCAGTTGGAGATAAGATTGAAATTATTTTAGATGGAGGTGTTAGAAGAGGCACACATGTACTTAAGGCTTTAGCACTAGGTGCAAAAGCTTGTTCAATGGGCAAGGCGTATATATACGCATTAGGAGCTGGAGGACAAATTGGTGTAGAAAGAGTGCTTAAAAAAATGAAAGATGAAATTACTCGTGGGATGACCCTTATGGGAACACGAAATGTTAATGAGCTTACAAAAGATAAAATTGCATATCGCTAAATGAGAGTTGCGGATAATTATTTTAGATTAGGTACTGAAAACGCTTTTGTAATTCTAGCAAAAGCAAAAAAATTAGAGAGTGAGGGAAAGAAAATTATAAATTTAGGTATCGGTCAACCAGATTTTTTAACACCAAAGCATATTGTAGAAACTGCAAAAAAAGCATTAGATGAAGGCTATCACGGTTATACCCCAGCAAATGGAATGATAGAATTAAGACAAGGTGTTAGTAAACATATAAAAAAAATGTACGGAGCTGATGTTCATGCTGAAAGGATATTTATTGCCCCAGGTGGAAAGCCATCAATTTTCTTTGCAATCATGATGTTTGGTCAACCAGGTGTTGAAATTGTTTATCCTGAACCAGGGTTTCCAATTTATGAGTCTGTTATTAATTATAGTGGAGCAAAAGCTATACCAATGTATCTTTCAGAAAAAAAAAATTTTTCATTTAATGCTGATGACGTCTTGAATTTAATAAATGAAAAAACAAGACTCCTTATTGTTAACAACCCGCAAAATCCAACTGGCGGATTAATTGAAAAAAGTGAAATTGATAAACTGGCAGATGGGTTAAAAAAATTTCCCAATGTTGTAATATTTAGTGATGAAATCTATTCGAGACAAATTTATGATGGCAAGAGTATGCCTTCATTTTTATATTACCCTGAGTTATATAATCGACTTATAGTTATGGATGGTTGGAGCAAAACGTATGCAATGACAGGCTGGCGGCTTGGATGGAGCGTTTGGCCAAATAATTTAATTGAAAAAGTTACAAAGATGGCGATTAATAGTTATTCATGCGTATCGGCTGCGAATCAAGTTGCAGCTTTAGCTGCACTTGAGGGTCCACATGATTTTTTAGATGATATGATGAAAAAATTTGAAAAAAGAAGAAGCCTTATTGTTGATGGTTTAAATAGTTTACCTGGTATTAAATGCAATAAACCTGGCGGAGCATTTTATGCCTTCCCAAATATTAGCGAAACTGGCATGACTGGTGAAGATTTTTCAGAGAAGTGTTTATTTGACGCTGGTGTAGCTGTAGTCCCAGGTACTAGTTTTGGCCAATCTTGCTCGAATTTCGTACGGTTTAGTTTTGCAAATTCTTACGAAAATATAGAAAAAGCATTGGAGAAAATTAAGAAAATTCTTTAATATATACATTATGCCGTTAATTTTACCAGAACCCGATTATAAGGTAATAGATAATAAGAGACATATCGTTCAAGATCTAAAAAAGATTAGTCCAAATATAATTTATTCCGATGATGAAATAAAACCATATGAAACAGATGGCCTCTCAGTTTATCGACAAAAGCCAATCGCGGTAATGTTACCAGAGACCACTGAAGAAGTTTCTAAAATACTTAAATATTGTCACGAGAATAAAATAAAAGTCGTACCAAGAGGTGCTGGAACAGGACTATCTGGTGGCTCGATCCCTTTAGCTGATTGTATTTTGCTTAGTATGGGAAAGTTTAATAAAATTATAGAAACGGATTTTGATAACCGATGTGTGGTAGCTCAGCCATGCGTAACTAATTTGGCAATTACAGAGTCTGTTCAACATAAAAATTATTACTATGCCCCCGATCCCTCAAGTCAATTAGCTTGCTCTATCGGTGGAAACGTTGCTGAAAATTCAGGAGGTGTTCACTCATTAAAGTATGGAACTACTACTAATAATTTAATGGGAACAGAAATAGTTTTGATGGATGGTACTATTTTAAAACTTGGTGGAAAACATTTAGACTCTGAAGGATATGATTTGCTAGGTTTAATTACTGGTTCAGAGGGTTTGTTAGGAGTTGTTACAGAAGTGACAGTTAGAATTTTAAAAAAACCTGAGTCTGTAAGAGCTGTGTTAATTGGTTTTCAAACTATAGAAGATTCAGGAAATTGTGTAGCTGACATAATTGCCAAAGGTATTGTTCCTGCTGGAATGGAAATCATGGACAAACCATTAATTATTGCTACAGATAATTATGCAAAAGCTGGTTATCCAAGAGATGTTGAAGCTTTATTAATTGTTGAGCTTGACGGAACCACTAGTGAAGTTGATACTCTAATTAATAAAGTTTTAGATATAGCTAAGATGAATAAGGCTTCTTACAATCGTGCAAGTAACAGCGATGAAGAAAGATTAAGATTTTGGAAAGGGCGTAAAGCCGCTTTTACCGCATGTGGAGTTTTGTCACCAGACTATATTTGCATGGATGGTTCGATACCAAGAAACAAATTAGCAGATGTCTTAGGATATATAAATAAACTATCAAAAAAATATAAACTTGATGTTGCAAATTGTTTTCACGCAGGTGACGGAAACTTACATCCGTTAATCATGTTTGACTCTAATGATCCAGTTGAAATGAGAAAAGCCGAGGATTTTGGTGCAGATATTCTTAAATACTGTGTAAAAGTTGGAGGGGTACTATCAGGTGAACATGGAATTGGAGTTGAAAAAAGAGAGTTAATGTGTGAAATGTTTGATGACAACGATATCCAGCAACAATTAAATATTAAAAGTGCATTTGACAAAAAAAGTCTTTTAAACCCAGGAAAAGTTTTTCCTATACTGCATCGTTGTGCAGAAGCTGGCAGGATGCATATACATAAAGGTAAAGACAAGTTTCCTGACTTACCAAGATTTTAATGTCTGGACTTTTTTCAGCTAAGTCTGAACAAGAAGTATCAGACTTTATTTTTGAAAACTATAATAAGAATAATCCACTAGAGTTAGTTGGTAACAACTCAAAAAAAATAGGAAGGATCATTCAAGCATCACAAAGTTTAAGCATGGAGCCAATGTCTGGAATTTTAGAGTATTTTCCAGAAGAGCTTTATATAAAAGTTTTACCCGGTACGTCATTAAATGAAATTGAAACTGTACTTAAAGAAAAAAAACAATTTTTAGGTTTTGAACCAAATGATCTAGGATACATTTATACTGGAAAATCAAATCCAGGATCTATCGGTGGAGTTGTTGCGTGTAATTTGTCAGGTCCAGGAAGATTTAAAAATGGAGCATTGAGAGATCATATTCTTGGTTTCAAAGCAGTAAATGGTTCAGGTGCTAAAATAAAATCTGGTGGTACAGTCGTAAAAAATGTTACTGGTTACGATTTGAGTAAAGTTATAAGTGGATCTTACGGTACTCTTTGTGCAATTACAGAAATCAATTTAAAAGTATCTCCATTGCCCGAATATGAGGAAACCTTTTTAATAAACAATATTAATTATATTCAAGCATTAGAGATTTTCCAAGTCGCATTAGACTCATCTTTAGAAATATCTGGAGCATGTTTTTTCCCAAATGAAAATGTTTCATTTTTTACTTTAAATGATGTTAAAAAAGATACATCAGCGTTAGGATTAAGGTTACAAGGTCCTAAATCTTCTGTAGCTGAGAGAATGTTAAGTTTGAAAAAAATTTTTAAAGATAGATCAATTATAATATTGGATATGTTTCAAACATCGATTTTTTGGCGAGAAATTAAAAATTTAGAGGGATATGCGAACACGAATGGATGTATTTGCAAGGTATCTTTACCGATAACAAATATGCGAAATTTTTTAAATCATTTTGAAAACATAGAATATAAGTATTTTCTTGATTGGGGTGGAAATATTGCATGGTGTTTATTATCAAACCCTGAGGACATTAACCAAATGAGGACATTTTGCCTTAAGCACGATGGACATTTAACTGTTTTTAGAGCCGATGATAATTTTCGAAAAACTCACGAGTTTTTAACTAACTCAGATACCAAGTTAAGAATTATATCAAAAAAGTTAAAAGAAAGTTTTGACCCAAAAGGTATACTAAATCCAAATAAAATGTATGCAGGTATATAATGCAAACTAATTTTAAAAAAAATCAGCTAATAGATCCAGAAGTTCAAAATTCAGAAAAAATATTCAGAAAATGTGTACATTGTGGAATGTGTAATGCAACTTGTCCAACTTACCAAATTCTTGGTGATGAATTAGATGGTCCCAGAGGGAGAATATACATGATCAAAGATATGTTGGAAAATAATAAGCCAGCTAGCAAAAAAATTGTGAAACATATTGATAGATGTTTGTCATGTTATGCTTGTTTAACCACTTGTCCGTCCGGTGTTGATTATATGCATCTCATTGATCATGGCAGAAACCATATTGAGAGAACTTATAACAGGCCTATTTTTCAAAAACTTCTCAGAGCAATCTTGGCGTTTGTTTTACCAAAACCGGGTTTATTTATATTTTTATCTAAAATTGTTTTAATAACAAAACCATTTCATTTTTTGTTACCAAAAAAACTTAAACAAATAGTATCCTATGTACCTAAAACTTTTATATCATCAGACTTTCCTAATAATGTAGTCTTTAAACCAAATAAAAAATCTATTTCTAAAGTAGCATTATTGACGGGCTGTGTTCAAAAAGCAATATCACCAAATATAAATGACGCTTCAATAAGTGTATTATTGAGACACGGTATAGAAGTTCATATTTTGAAAGAAGTGAAATGTTGCGGGTCTTTAACGCATCACTTAGGAAAAGAGAAAATCTCTCACAAATATTTTATTGAAAATATTAATGCTTGGTACAATTTGTATGAAAAACATAAAATTGATGCAATTTTAGTAAATACTTCAGGATGTGGAACAACAATTAAAGACTACGGATTTATTTTTAAAAATCATCCAAATAAACTTTTAAGAAAAAAAGCAAAATTAGTAAGTGATATTGCATTAGATATTACAGAGTATTTGGAGGAGTCTATTAAGTTAGATTTTACAAGATCAAATCACACCAAACGTTATAATATTGCTTATCATTCTGCATGTTCAATGCAACACGGTCAAAAAGTTCACAATCAACCGATTGAACTTTTAAAAAGAACCGGAAATAATATTTTAGAGATACCTGATGGGCATTTATGTTGTGGTTCAGCAGGTACATATAATTTACTACATGATGATATAGCTTCTGAACTGCTTAAAAGAAAATGTGATAATATTAAAAAAATAAAACCAGATATTATAGCCGCTGGAAATATTGGGTGTATTAATCAAATAGCTAATGGAATTGAAATACCAATAGTTCATACAATAGAACTCATAGATTGGTTTACTGGAGGAAAAAAACCTTCAGAATTAAACAGGTTATGAAAAAAGTTCTTGTTACAAGAAAATTAATTAAAGAAAATTCAGTAAGAATATCAAAAATTTTTAATGTTAGATTAAATGATAATGATAAAATATTTTCATCAGATGAACTGTTGAAATATTCAAAAGGTTGTGATGGTATTCTAACTTTCCCCACATCTACATTAGATAAAGATTTCATTATGGCATTATCTGACAGTGTTAAAATTATTTCTAATTATGCGGTAGGTTTTGGTAATATTGATATCGAAGCTGCAAAGAGTAAGGGAATAATTGTTACAAATACCCCTGATGTCTTAACTGATGCAACAGCTGATATATCTATTTTATTATTACTTGGTGCATCACGCAGAGCTTATGAGGGGCGTAAAGCTGCTGAAAAGCAAAATTGGAAATGGTCATCAGATTATCTGATTGGTAAGCAAATGACAGGTAAAAAGTTAGGAATATTAGGAATGGGTAGAATTGGAAGAGCAGTCGCTAAAAGAGCCAGAGGATTTGACATGGAGATACACTATCATAATAGAAAGAGACTTAGTCCAGATTTAGAGCATGGAGCTATTTACCATGAAGATATAAATGATTTATTCAACAATAGTGAATTTTTGTCTATCAATTGTCCAGGCTCAAAATCTACAGAAAATTTAATTAATGAAGAAACTTTAAAAAAGTTTCCAGACGGAGTTGTCATTGCTAATGCTGCAAGAGGAGAGGTAATTAATGATGAGGCAATGATAAAAGCCATGAAAAGTGGTAAAGTTTTTGCTTTGGGATTAGATGTTTACCGAGGTGAGCCTAAAATTAATCAAAAATACTTAGAATTAAATAATTTATTTTTATTACCTCATCTAGGGAGTGCGACAATTAAAACAAGATTATCAATGGGTAACAGAGCTATAGATAATTTAGATAATTTCCTTAATAAAAGTATTGAGCCTACGGATCGTGTAAATTAATTTTTTGCAAATTATATAATGAAAATGTTTAAGAGTATTATTTTTTTTTGTTTAATTTCATACCTTTTAATATTGCTTTTCATGTATATTTTTCAAAGAACTTTTATGTACCATCCAAATGTTAAAAATACGGACTCAACACCTATTCAATTTGATTACAAAGAAGTTTATGTAAATTCTGAAAATGATATTAAACTTAAGTCTTGGTTTGTTTATAAAAATCCTAAAAAGAAAACTATATTATTTTTTCATGGTAATGCAGGAGAGTTAGGTGCGAGAGTGTATAAACTAAATAAATTCCATGATTTGGATTTAAATTTTCTAATCATATCTTGGCGAGGTTTTAGTGGTAATAATGGAAAGCCTACAGAGCAAGGGTTATATGAAGATGCTAAAAATGCAGTTGCCTGGCTCAAGGACAAAGGTATAGATAAAAAAGATATTATTTTATATGGAGAGTCACTGGGAACAGGCATTGCGATCGAACTTGCATCGAAAAATCAATACTCAGGTATCATATTAGAATCTCCATATACTTCTATGACTGATATGGGAAAAAGGTTTTATCCATTTTTACCAATAAATATCTTACAAAAAGATAAATATAGTTCTTTAAAAAAAATAAATATGATTAAATCTCCAATATTAGTTTTACATGGTAAGGCTGATACATTAGTTCCATTTTATATGGGTAAAAAAATCTATGATGCAGCCAATGAACCTAAGTACTATTATTTTCCAAACTCTGACAATCATATGATGGCATATAATCAAAATATGCTTAAAATTTTATCTAATTTTGTGAATGAAGTTTCTAAGCAATAGGTAAGCCATTTTTAACTTTTTTAGACGGATGAAATAATACAACTTTCCCATCTTCTTCAATTGCACCTAAAACTAACACTTCTGAATTAATTCCTGCAATATTCCTAGGCGGAAAGTTACAGACTGCCATAATTTGTTTATTAATTAATTCACTAGTTTTATAGTAATTTGTAATTTGTGCGGAAGAGGTCTTTATTCCAATCTTTTCTCCAAAATCAATTTTTAAAACATATGCAGGTTTTCTTGCCTTTTCATTGATTGATGCTTTTAAAATTGTACCAGTGCATATTTGAATTTTATCATAATCTAAATATGTAATTTCTTTTTTCATTATTTTTTCAAAAAAGCATTTGTAAAATTTTCTGCATCAAACGGTTGAAGATCATCTTCTTTCTCACCAACTCCAATCGCGTATATGGGCAGTTTGTACTTATCCGCAATTGGCAATACAACACCCCCTTTAGCTGTACCATCTAACTTAGTGACAATCATTCCAGATAATTCACATATTTTATTAAATTCTTCAATCTGATTTAACGCATTCTGTCCTGTGGTAGCATCTAAGACAATAATGATTTTTTGTGGTGCGTTTTCATCAATTTTTTTTATTACTCTTATAATTTTTAAAAACTCATCCATAAGATCTTTCTTATTATGTAGTCTTCCAGCTGTATCAATAATACAAAAATTATAGCTATTTTTTTTTGCTTTTTCTAAAGTCTTAAAAGCTACTGCAGCTGGGTCGGATCCTGTTTCAGATTTTTCAATATCAATTGAATTTTTTGAACACCATTTTTCTAGTTGTTCAATTGCAGCTGCCCTAAAGGTATCAGCTGCCCCAACGATAACTTTGCTATCATTATTTTTTAAAATTTTACAAAGCTTTCCTATAGTTGTAGTTTTACCAGTTCCATTAACACCACACATTAAAATAGTTTGTAGTGATTTTGTTTTTTCAAAAATATTACTTTCAACAGGTTTTAGAATGGACAACATTTCCTCTTTTAGTATTTGCAGAAAATTTAATTTTGTTAGTTCGCTTGAATCAAATTTCTTATTTTTGAGATTATTTATAATTTTTTCTGTCAAAGAGATGCTAATATCTGATGAAATCATAAAGTCCTCAAGTTCTTGAAGAATATTTTGAGCTGGTTTAGATTTATTAAATATATTCTCTAAACCAGAGCTAAAGTTTTCGGAGGTTTTTTTAAGACCGCCCGATATTTTTTTTAAAAAATCCATTTAATTTTTTACTGACCGTATCTTTGAATTTATTTTTAATCTTCATTTAAATTTACTTCAATTTTTTGTGGTTCTGATACAGGTCCTGTCATTAATATACTTTTATTAGGTTGAATTTCTATTTTTAAATGACCTTTTTGAAAATGAATGTTTACAGGATTTTCAGACTTACTAGTTTGAGCTGCTACAAATGCAGTTGCACATGCAGCTGTTCCACAAGCTAATGTTTTACCCGCACCCCTCTCCCAAACATTTACTTTAATATTCTTTTTGTCTTGAATATCTGCGAACGTGACATTTATTCTATCTGGAAAATATTTATGATGTTCTATAATTGGTCCAATGTCGATTAAATCACTATCAGAAATTTTTTTAAAAAAAACAATATGTGGATTTCCAATATTTAATAAATGTCCTTCAAACAAATTTTCTTTAACTTTTAATTTTAAAGGATTATTTTTTACGTCATTGCTAACTGGTATTTCAGACAGTTTGTTTGTGGGCTTTGGCATCAAAACACTCACCAGATTGTCTGGATTGATCTTTCCATAATGCAAGAATGTACCAACTTTAAACGTAACTTTGTCTTTTTTCTTTTCCTTGATTAAAATATCGGCAACGCACCTATTCCCATTTCCGCATGCATCAGCTCTTTTTCCGTCAGAATTAAAATATTTAAGTTCAGCGTCAGCATTATCTGAATTTTCAATATAAATTAATTGATCAAATCCAATATTATTTTTTCTATTAGATAATTTTAAAATTTGATCATAATTTAGAGAGATTTTTTGATTTCTATTATCAATGATTAAAAAGTCGTTTCCCAATCCATCCATTTTAAATGCTTTAAAATTCATTATTACATCGTTTTAGACCCTTTTCTTGACTTTATAAACATATCTATGTAATTTCTTTATACTTCCAAGAAAAAGGTAGTCTTTTTCTGGTGTCTCTTAATTAAGAGAGATCAACACTAGTCAGCGAGGATTCGCCCACTAGTGCGATACCTGCTGGAGGTGAAAAAAAAGAAATATGTTTGAAAATTTAACAGATAAAATCGAGTCGGCTTTTTCGTTTTTTAATAAAATAACAAGACTGGATGAAAAACAAGCTGATGAAGGTTTAAGAAAGATTAGACAGGCTTTGTTAGAGTCCGATGTGGCTTTAGCAGTTACTAAAAAATTTATTGAGGATGTAAGACCGAAAGTCATCGGTCAAGAAGTCTTAAAATCGGTAACACCTGGACAGATGATTATCAAGATAGTTAATGATGAATTAATTAAAGTCTTGGGCAGTGAAAAGTCTGATTTAAATTTAAGCAATGTTCCGCCTGTAAAAATTTTAGTAATTGGATTACAGGGTTCAGGTAAAACAACAACTACAGCAAAACTTGCTCACTACCTTCAAAAAAAACTTTCAAAAAAGGTTTTAATGACAAGTTTAGATATTTATCGTCCAGCTGCTCAGAAACAATTGGAAATTCTTGGCAATGATAATCAAATTAAGACACTACCTATTATGGAAGGTCAGCTACCAATTGAAATTTCTAAAAGAGCATTAAACGCAGTTTCTTTGAGTGGTGAGGACGTTATAATTTTTGATACCGCTGGTAGAACCCAAATAGATCAACAAATGATGATGGAACTAAAGCAGTTAGAAAATGAGGTACAGCCCCATGAAATTATACTTGTTGCAGATTCTTTAACAGGACAAGATGCAGTAAATATTGCAAAAGAATTTAAAGATACAGTTAATTTATCATCAATTATTTTAACGAGAATTGATGGTGATGGAAAAGGTGGAGCGGCATTAAGTATGAAAGCTGTAACAGGTTGTCCGATTAAATTTTTAGCTAACGGTGAAAAAATAGATCAATTAGAGGCATTTCATCCTGATCGAATAGCTAACAGGATTCTTGGAATGGGCGATGTTGTTTCATTAGTTGAAAAAGTTGCAGAAGATTTAGAACAAGAGAAAATTAACAAAATTGAGGAAGATTTAAAAAAAGGTTCTTTTACTTTCGATGCGTATCTTCAGCAAATAAGACAAATGAAAAAAGTTGGTGGGATGAGTGGAGTCCTAAGCATGATGCCTGGAGTATCAAAAATGAAAAAACAAATTGATGAGTCCAATCTAGATGAAGGTTTATTAAATAAACAAGAAGCTAT
>TARA_B100000963_G_scaffold359192_1_pt1 | contig 17496 bp, 15 predicted proteins | sample TARA_B100000963 | Tara Oceans TARA_B100000963 (sample SAMEA2622097) | marine metagenome | biome: marine biome (ENVO:00000447); feature: surface water layer (ENVO:00002042); material: "saline water (ENVO:00002010), including plankton (ENVO:xxxxxxxx)" | depth 5 m | reverse complement strand
GAACTTATCTGATTGTATGATTCAAAGGCTTTAGCTTTTGGTGAATTATAATTAGTAAAAAAAATAAAATTTTCATCATCAATAAATTTTAAATTAACAAATCTCGAATCAACTTCATCTCTTTTATTATTGTAAGAGGCTATGGACATAGCATCGATATTTTTTTGGCCATTTTTTATTGCTTCGTCATATTTATTTTTAAATAACAGATAAGGTGTTTTGTTTGATAAATTAATAAATTCAATCATCTCACTTATACCTCACCACAGACGCTAAAATTTTTTTTGCAGCAATATTAACAGAAAATTTTTGTCTTAATAAATTAATACCATTATTTGATATTTTTTTACGTAATTCAGGGCTGTCAGTTAGGTTTTTAGCTGCTTGTTTTAACAAATTATCATCACCATTTTTGAAGACAAACCCAGAATTAGAGTCATTAATGATATTTAATAAGTCATTACCAATATTTACACTGCCTAATATTGGTTTGCCAGCTTTAAGGTAACCAAGAACTTTTCCAGGAAAGTTATGAGCAGAATGTTCCTTTGCAAGTGAGAACAAACCAATATCTGAAGCTGCTAAAATAGATTCAAATTTGTTTTGAGGAACAGAAGGAAGAATAGTAACGTTATCTAATGACCAATCATTCCTCAATTCATTTATTAGCGCATATTCATCACCATCACCAACAATTAGGAAATGAATTTGCTGTATATTCTTTAAATTCTTCGCAAGTCTCATGATATTAGTCATATCTTGAGCATGTCCGATATTGCCACCATAAAAAAATAGAACCTTATCAGAAATGCATAATTCCTCTCGAAGCCTAATACCATAATTATCATCTTGGAATGTGTCTTCTGTGTTTGTCCAATTCATTAGAATTTCTATATTTTCATATGCTGGAAAACTTTTAGAAAATAGTTCTAAATTGGCATTTGACTGAAGACCAATTCGGTCGGCTGTCTTGTAATTAATACTCTCAAAGAATCTAAAAAAATAAGCAACGAGTGAACGTTCCTTTATCAAACCTCTATCAATAATCCATTGAGGGAACATATCTCTTAAAACTAAATATACATAAGATCCTTGTTTCTTAAGTTTCCATGCAAGAAGACCAAAAAATATTGTAGGAGAATAATTAATACAAAGATCAAATTTATTTATCCTAACCATTTTTCTAATAGCAAACCAGGCCCTAAAAGAAAGTAAAAATTCATTTATGCCCCTTTTAACCATTCCAACACCGCGGGTATAACCTGACCTAAAACGCCAAACCTCGATGTCATTAATGTAATCAATTTTTAACCTCTTGGATTGATCTGGCCTTCCTGGAGTGATAACGACAGATTTATGCCCATAAGTCTTTAATTGACAAGCTAATTCGTAAATCATCTTGGAGTGAGCTCGTGTACCTTCCGGCAAGAACTCATCAGATGTAAGCAAGATACGCATATAAGTTTTATATTTTGATTAAACTGGTTTATGCCAAACCTTGCGGTTAACAAAGTCTGTATAACTTAAAATAATTCGTAAAACCTTATCAGAAACATTTTTAGTTGCATAATCATCTACTAAACGTAGTAAACGGTCAGCACCTCTTGGTTGGGAATCTATAATTTTTAGTGCTTGAACAATCGTATCTAAATTTAATCCAGTCATCATAACTGAAGCTTCCTCAAAACCTTCAGGGCGCTCATGGGTTTCCCTAATATTCAAAGCTGGAAAATTAAGTATTGAAGACTCCTCAGTAATTGTTCCACTATCTGATAAGACACATTTAGCATCCATTTGTAACTTGACATAATCAAAAAAACCGAATGGTTTAAGAAATCTTACATTTTCATGCACAGAAGCGCTCATTTCATCTAGTCGCTTCCTAGTCCTTGGATGAGTTGAAAAAATGATTGGCAAATTATAGATATTAGATAAATCATTAAGTATTGATATCAAAAGTAAAAGATTCTCTGGCGAGTCTACGTTTTCTTCTCTGTGAGAACTTACTAAAAAATAATTTCCCTGCTCTAAGCCAATTTTTTTTATTATATTTGACTTATTGATGTTACTCTCATAATAGTCTAAAACTTCTCGCATAGGACTCCCAGTTTTTATAACTTGATCTGGGGGGAGTCCTTCTCTCAAAAGATAATCTCTAGCAATTTCACTGTAGGTAAGGTTAATATCAGAAGTATGATCAACAATTCTTCGATTTATTTCTTCCGGTACTCTAAGATCAAAACAACGATTACCGGCTTCCATGTGAAATATTGGAATTTTTCTACGTTTAGCAGGAATGGATGACAAACTACTATTTGTATCACCAAGAATCAAAATAGCATCGGGCTTCAAATCTTCCATTACCTGATCTGCAGCAATAATTACCCTTCCAATTGTTTCTGCGGCATTTTTGCCAGCAGCTTCTAAAAAAATATCAGGCTTTCGAATACCTAAATCACTGAAAAAGATTTCATTAAGTTCATAATCAAAGTTTTGACCAGAATGTACTAGAATATGCTCACAATATTCATCTAACTTACTAATAATTCTTGATAGCCTTATGATCTCTGGCCTTGTACCAACTATGGTCATTACTTTAATCATCTAATGCACTCTTTATTAAGGGAAGTTTGATTAAAAGTTCCTTGATTTCAGGAACATTAAGTCTAGTAGTATTATGTGAGGTGTAATCATCTGTGGTAGAAACATTTACTTCACCATCAACAAAATATTTATTGTAATTTAAGTCTCGACTATCCATAGGAACACTATAGTATCCGTCCATCTCCTTAGCTTTAGCCATTTCTTCTCTTGAGAGTAGAGATTCATATAGTTTTTCGCCATGACGAGTCCCAATTATTTTTATATCAGAAGGTGAACTAAATAACTCCTTAAGGGCTTGAGCTAAGTCTTCGACAGTAGATGCAGGTGCCTTCTGTACAAAAATATCTCCTTGATTTGCATTTTCAAAGGCATACATAACAAGATCTACAGATTCATCTAATGACATTAGAAACCTTGTCATGTTTGGATCGGTAATAGTTAAATTTTTATTTTCCTTTATTTGGTTAACAAAAAGAGGGATCACAGATCCTCGAGATGCCATAACATTACCATATCTAGTTGCACAAAACACAGTTTTATTGTTTCCTTGCATACGCGCTTTAGAGACCATTAATCTCTCCATCATTGCTTTAGACATGCCCATTGCATTTATTGGATAAACAGCTTTATCTGTACTTAATACTACTACTCTTTCTACCATTCTTTCGACAGCTGCTGTCATAACATTGTCAGCTCCAATGATGTTTGTTCTTACTGCCTCCATAGGATAAAACTCGCATGAAGGAACTTGTTTTAAAGCTGCAGCATGAAAAACAAAATGAACTCCGTTCATTGCCTCATAAACACTCTCATAATTTCTAACATCACCAATATAGAATTTAACTTTTTTATTATTTAGTTTAATTCTCATATCTTCTTGTTTTTTTTCATCTCGACTAAAAATTCTGATTTCACTAAAGTCAGAATTAAGGAATCTTTGAAGAACAGCGTTACCAAAAGATCCAGTACCGCCAGTTATCATTAGAACTTTATCTTTAAACATATAATTAAAACCCTTTTTTATTATTAAATTCATACATTGACTTAACCAGGTCTTGCCATTTTAATGGAATAAATCCAGTAATCTCTCTAAATCTAGTAGAGTCAAGTGAGCGATTAATCTTGAAATCTTTATTTTTTGTAATTTTAATAGATTTTTTATAAGTTTTGGCCACTAAACATAATAATTCATATTTACTGATTGGATCAGAAGAAACATTGTATATGCCATTCAAATTGTTATTTGGTATAACATAATCATGAATAATCTTAGCTACCTCATTTGTAGGTAATCCTGAAAAAATGGCTTTAGTATATCCTTCTACGCTCCCATTTTGAGAAAGAAACCAATCAATTAGGCTTCTAGAACTATTAAGTTCGTGACCAATTATAGATGTCCTAATAGTAATTGCATGCGGATAATCTGTCTCACCTAAACGCTTACTTATTCCATAAAGATCTTGTGAATCTGGTATATCATCTTCATTATAAAAACCTTTAGTACCTGAAAAAACACAATCGGTACTCATATGAATCAAGCGACTATCACAAGCACTACATATTTTTGCAAGCTTATGAGGAAATATTGAATTAATAGGTAAAGCTATTGATGGATCATTGCTGTCTGAAAGTTGTTTTACAAGTCCTATACAGTTTATTACAGTTCCTGATTCAGTATCTTTTATAATTTTAATAAGGTTTTTTTCATTTTCTATATTTAATCCTGATAGAACCAATTGTTGAATTCTCTGAGGGAATAAGTCAATTGAAGACTTAGATCTGACCGCTCCTTTAACCTTATAACCCTTGATGTTGCTAAAAAATCTTAAAATTGCGTTGCCCAACATACCAGAAGCACCTAAAACTAAAATATTTCTTCTATTCTTCATCTTTTTCATTTACATTGCTTCTAAAAATATAATCTAGGAATTCTGATGTTGTACTAACCTTGGTGATTGTGTTTTCTATATTTAAAAAGCGCTTAACAGCTCTTGAAACAGATAAATAAGATTTTGGATTAAATGTAATTGTAGGATTGCAAACATCATAAACATAATCGAGCTCACTTGCCAAAATTGGTATCTGTAGAGATGCTGCTTCAAGCAGTGGCAATCCAAATGACTCTCTTAAAGATGGATGTATCAAAGCACAGCATTGTTTATAAAGGTTAATAATATCTTCATGCGGCATCTCACCTTTATTTATTATAACTGCTCCTTTTTTTGTAAGATCTTCTATTCTCTGTATTAGTTCTATTTCACAGTTGTCCAAGGTTAGCAATAGACTTGGAAAGTGATTTTGTTCTGCTAATTCTTCCCAAGCATCTAAGAGTATATTGTGATTTTTGTGAGCAAGACCATCTGCTACATATATAAAATCCCATTTTTTTTTCATTGTGTTTTGATAATTATTGGTATGCATCTCATGAAAAGCTCTATTCATAAATGGCAAAACTTTTATTATTGGCTTTTTTATAATGAAGCGAGTTGAATACCAATTAATAATTTTTCTTTTAAAAGAATTCGATTGCACAATGTAAAGATCTACTTTGTGACGAAAAATGAAGCTTTGAAATCTCTCAAGAAAAAGACGAATTGCAACTTTAGGCTTGAAATCAAGCAGTCTGATGTTCTCAATTAAATTCCTATTTTGCATAAAAACTACTACTCTTGCTTTACATCTAAAGATAGGAGGTAAACTATTTTTAAACAGGATAGTATCTCCACTATCATAATCATTTGAAAGCATATATTCTGCTTTTAAACGATCAATTAATGAAGGTTTAACCCAGTTAATTGTTGAATTTTCAGGTATTTTAAGTTTTTTTTTAATCCGAAAATCTAAATGAGCAAAAAAATGAATATTACTTGGCCATTCATTTATTATGCTTTTAAGCAAGACAATGCCCCCACCTTTATTAATATTTGGGGCGTATAGAACAACTTTGCTCATTATTTTTTTGATTTACAGATATCTTCCCTTTTTTTGTGTGTTCAATTATATACCAGTATTGGGTCTAAAGCTGACTAATAAACTTGATTGAACCCATTTCCATATATGCTAATGCTCACTAAAAACATTATTGTCTTCCAGAAAAAATATAATGTTGTGATCAAGATACCTGCATTTAAGCCATTTTTGTATCTCAAAGCAAAATATAAGAAATACATATAAGCAATCATATTTACTCTGTCTCCTCCTATTAGATACACCATTATAAAAAGAGGAATAAAAACTATAAAAGCCTTTGAAATAGTCTCAACTTTGTTAGCATAAAATGCAGCTAGAATAAAAAATGTCGTAACGCGCAAAAAACTAAAGATTGATGTACTGTCAATAACATTATCTCTATAACTTTGAAATTTAAATAATGCGTATTCCCATATAAATGGAATTAAAAGCAGAGGAATTATAAAGAGTAATGTTGACCATTTTAGACGTGATGTTTTCAGCATTTTAATCAGTCTTCTAATTCCGTCTTCAAAAATAATAGGTGCTAATATCAAAACTACTTGAGCGTGACCAAAAATGGATGAAAAAATTGTGAGAAGTCTTAATTTTGATCCAGCTTTCATACATAGACCTATAAGCAAGATTAATAAACCAAATTTCAGTCTTTCTGCTGTGAAGAAAAGGACGTAAACATAAAAATTTGTAGTTATAAAAGAAGCCGTTACTAGAAGTGATACTTTAAGTTGATCAAAATATCTAATTATCAAATATGCAAAAAAAGTATTTAAAATAGAAAAAAGTAGAACTTTTTCAAAATATGCACTTAAAAAATAAATGAAAAAGAAGTGAACTAACTCGAGAGAATTTAGGTGAAATCGATAATAAACTAAAGCAGGAACTATTTCATAGGAACTAATATTGTTATAGACATTTGTATAGTTTAGTTGATCCCCTGTGGTGTAAAGAGAACCAACAATCCAAGATATAATAAAAACTATTATTAATAATAAGTGCCTAATTAATTTACTTACACCTGGAGAAATTGTCCTTAACATTTAGTGTCCATGAAAGTGTTTTATGTAGATTATTACAAACATTTGTCAGGTATTAATTTATCTTTCTAAATAAATTATGGTAATTTTTTGAAGATAGATTGCAAAGTACTTCATTAATTTCTTTTGCTCTTTGAGGAGTATTTAAACCAAATACTGTTCCCTCAGTTGATATAGGAATAGGAATAACCGATAAACCTTTTTGGGCCAAAAAAAGCACATAGTGAATAAAGTCTATCTCTTCTATTGTATTTTTTTTAGATAAAAATTCATCTAAATGATTAAGGGCACCTGGAGCGCATGAAAATAAAAGACAGTCTTGCTCAGCTCGCCCAACAAAGCCCTTTTCTTCATTGGAATGAATAATGGATGAAAGTTTGCCGTCCTCAGAACGAATAAAAGCTACATATGGATCTTTTTTAATCCTTGTAGGAAATGCCAAATCACAATTAGTAATAGTTTGTAGATACAAAACTATATTTAAATCAGATACTCGCCATAATGCCAAATCACCCCATAAAAATATCGTGTAATATTTGGGATTAATTTTTCTTTTTATTGCATTTATGCTTACAGCTGTGCCTCTTATATCTGAGTTATGTAATTCTATAATGTCAACTCTATTTTGAAAATTTTGCATATAAAAATGAGCTGAAGCATTTTGATTTATAGCTAAATAAATGTCTTTAATGGATATAAATTCTTCAAGGATTTTGATGTTATTTAACGTATTATTTAGAATAGATGTCTTTCCTTCTGGATAATCTAATTCATATAGAACTTTTGGGTAATCAATACCCATTCTTGAGCCTTTGCCAGCACCTAAAATAACTATTTGATAGTCTACTTTCTTCTGAGGTTGAATCTTGAAACACTCTTGAATGCTGGCTCTATATTTTTCCACATCAAAATCATCAATGTCATTATTTGCAAAAGGATTTAAAAACTCAAAGTTATTTTTCATTGTTCATTAAGTCAGCAAGAGATTTAAATACATTTATTCTTTGGTCTTTTTCATCAATATTATCTTTTGAAATTAAACTAAAATCACAATTAAGATTCTTTGCCAAACCCCCATCAGTAATATTGTTATCTCCAATAATAAGAATTTTCTCACCATCTTTAATATCCATATCAGATTTAGTAAGCATAGGTTTGCCTAACTCTAATACATTAAATGTATTTCTCTTATTTATGGGCCAATTATTAATTAAAACATCAAACATCATACCAATGTTAATTCCAACATGTTCGCCGGGTAATAATCTGTCAGGATTTGCTAAAATTACTTGCTTGACTTTATTATCGTTTATTAGTTTTAAAACAGATTGAGAATCTTTTATCCAATTCTCAGAGGGTAATGAGGTAAAAACTATAATATCTGACTCCTTCTCAAAAGGAACAACAGATATATTACTTTTAGTTAATAGTTCAGCAGTTTTTAAACCACCATAATGATAGATTTCATTGATATCATTCTTTTTGAGGTATCTAAGCAAAATATCTAAAGAGGTAATGATTCTTGAAGGAAGTCTATTAAAGTTTTTGGCCAATCTTTCTCTTAATTCGTCGCCAGTAATTGAGCCAACATTTGAAAATAAAATTGATTGGTTTCCAATCTTATTAAGAAGATCTATTGCTCCAGGCAGTGGCAATAAGTCTTTGTCATACAAAGTACCAAAACCATCAAAAATGATTAATTGATAATTTGATAATTTAATTGGCATTTACAATATTGAATAGGCATTCTTTAAGTTTATTCCCATCATGCGCTTCTAAGTTATGAGGTGATCTTATATCTGCACTTACAATATTTAACCATTTAAAATTACTTTGAATTTCATCAATATTCATGGATATAAAATTTTTAGAAACTTCCAAGTTTGATTCATCATCTGGGATGACAACATGTGTTATGAAGTCACTAGGATTGAAATCCTTTTTATCATCGATTGATTTTTCTAAAAATTTTAGAACAGATTTAATTAAATCTGAAGCTGATATAGTATTAGATGTCTCTTTTACTAAGTTTGCTACTAATATTTTTGGACACTTTGTATTTTTAATGGCGTCAGCTACACCCTTAAGCTCAAGACTAGGCAGCAGACTTGAGTAGGGAGTCCCAGCCCCATATATTAGCGCGCTAGAATTTTTAATAGCTTTTAAGGCTTCCTCACCTGCTTCGGGAATCTCTTCACATTTATCTAAAAAATGTATTTTGTCTTCGAGTTCGATTGAGCATATATTCCTAATATCTGCTGCTGTTAATGGTTTAGGCAGTTGATAAATTCTTGAAATGAAATCATTAGTTCTTGTTAAAACTACAGCGGCCTCATTGGGTAATAAAGATCCGTTTTTAAGAATACCAACCAAATAAGAATTAGTTTCAGTACTTTGAATAATTTCAAATTTGTTTTTATCAACTTCACAAAAATTCATAAAAGAAACCAAAGATTTTTGAAAATCTAGTTTGTTTTCTGCAAGCATTGATGCAAAAACAATGTTGCCAAGTTTGAAATCACTCAGATTTGGCATAAATTTATCTTTTTTATAAAAATAATCAACAAAGAAAAGAATCTTTTTCTTGATAGTGCTTTTTAAAAGGTCAACACCCTTATATTTCCCCATGAATGGTAAATCAACATCTAAAAATAAAAACTTGTATAGATCATTTGAGAAAACTAATTGCTCATCTGAGCTGGTTAAAGTCGGAAATCTTTCATTTAGAATATTTACAAGCTCTTCATTAGGTGACATTGCAACAGCAACCTTCAAAAAATCACTTATACCATGAGTACTATCTCCAAACATTTCTCTAATTGCGCCTGTTGAAGCGCCGTCATCAAGCCCATTAACAACGACCTGAACCTTTTTTAAAAAATTTGGAAATGGTTCCTGAAGTGATTTTAAAAGGTTCTTGTTACCTCTTCCCCCTGAGAAAATAACTATGTTCATTTTGCCTCTACTTGTTTTTCTCCATTTAATTTCATATATATTATCTTAATAAGCATTTTAAGACCCGGAAATACCCTTGCTTCATTAAAACGTTTTAATGGCTTTCTCTTTCCAATAACCTGTGATCTAAATCTATAGATTGAAACAATGAATCCCCATAAAAAATAATGTAAAGCACGATGTCGTAAAGATCTATAAAAGTGAACTATAAATAATATTAAAGTTTCATAGATGCCGCTAAAAAATGGATAGTGCCTCCAAATGAGCCATACTGTATTTCTTGTGGCTAGATAATAAAACATCTTATTTGTTCTTGCTACAGGAGATTCTCGATGATAACCAACAATATCAGAACAGTGTAGAATTTTGAATCCAGCTTCAATCACTCTAAGGCATATTTCTGGTTCGCTAGAATATAAAAAAAACTCGCCCGGTCTTAAGCCAACTTTCTCAAAAACAGAGGCTCTAAATGCAACGACACATCCAGTGAAAGTATTACTTTTTGGCCAATATTTTGCCTCATTGAGTATTCTATTATCGGCCGGTCTTATTATTCTTGGCTCAACGATGCCAATCTTATAATCGCTATTAAATACTCTTATCATTTTATTTATTCCATCTGGCTCAATGTCTGCATCACTATCAAGAAATACTATAAATTCTCCATTTGAATTTAATATCCCAACATTATTTCCATCCTCACATCCAATATTATTAGGGAGTGCTATGAGGTTGATAGATGGGAATTTTTGTGTAAATATTTCTAACGAATTATCGTCTGAGCCATTATCGACAACTATTACTTCAATATTTTTATAATTGATATTACTTAGCTTTTGCAAAGTTTCAATTACATCATCACATCTATTCCAATTAACAATTATCACAGAAACAAGTGGTGTTCTTACAAGATCATTCATAGTAAATAATGTTTCCTTGTTCAAAAAAAATACTAGCGTTAATGTCCGACATAATTAGTTGTGATATAAATTCGTGTTTATCAATAGACGGATTATATACCTTTTCTACTATTTTCAGTTTTTTATAATATTGCTGCGATTTTTTAAAATACTCATCACTGTTATTTATTATTGATAGACACATATATAACTTAGCAATATCTGTATCCAAGCAATTCTTGTGATGATGGCGTCTTAAAAAAATTGACAGCAAGCTCTTTAATATATTTTTAAAGCTATATTTGTGGCGATGTATCAGAGTATCCCAATTCTTAAATTGTATCTTATAAAATCTTGAGAGTATTTCTTTCATTACCTCTAAATGTGCTTTTGTAGCATCATTCCAAAACTTTTGAATTTCATTCTTTTTACATGGATTAATTACAGGCATTAATTTAAAGGCAGTTGCTTTTTCAACTAAGTTACATAACTTTTTATTGTGGCCATAATTATCTTGAAATATAACATTTCTCTTTTGATATGAGGGGTCATATAGCCCATCAAATACCAGCATTGCGGTTGACCAACCAAGTATAGATTTAGTTAATTGTTGATAGGACCAAAATAAATTCTCTTTACTAATTTTAGTTTCTTTTGGGTATGCTTGTATTATTGAAGATAAAAATAAAAAAAGAGGTAGAATTCCCTCAACAAGTGGCATATTACTTGAATCCCATTCTGGTGCATGTTTAGACCAGTCTGTATCACCATACACAACTTTAGAAGCATTTATAAAATCATAATTTGCCATTGTATATTTAAGGCTTAAGATTTCTTTTTTTGTTTTAAGGCTTAAATCAACTTGCCTAATACCACACAATTCTGCAAGTTTAACTCTCAATAAGTTTATATCTATATCATCTTTCCACTTTTCAGCTATTATGGTTATGTCGTAATCATTTAGAGGCTGACACTTCAGTCCATCAATTAAAACTGATCCTTCATCTCTTCCAAAACCACCTGTAAGCACTATTGAGGATACGTCTAATGCTGCATCAAGAATCTCACGAATAATTAAATCCATGTCTTTATTTATTTTTTTTTCAACAAAATCTTTTGAATTTTTTGAGTACATATCAAATATTATTTGTTCATTAGAATATTTTTCTTGATCTCTTGATAAACTTTAGTCAGAGGCTCTAAGTTAGCTTCTAAATGTGCTTCTATGTTTTTACCTGCGATTATTGCAAATCCATAATTCTGAGGACCCGATGGAAGATAGCCATGCATACCAGATAATTTTTTATCAACTGAATTGAAATAATCAGGACTAATTACTACTCCCTCATTGCATACCCACAGCAAATCTCCATACATGTCTATGTCTGGAATTCCAAAATTTTTATATTCACTTCGTTTGATAAACATACCTTGATCCTTGTAATTGGATTTAATTTCTTTCATTAATGCATCGATATGAGAAGAATTCTTAGTTTTGAACCAAAAACGAGCCATTGTAGAATCAAGAAAAATTTTACAATTATTTTTGAAACTTTTATCCTTGTTGAAAGTATTTACTATTTCTTCAATATTAATAAACTCAGTTATTTCAGACATCCCATGATCTCCACAAAATACAACTATAGGGTCGTGCTCGCTTTTTTGAGTTTTGATGAAAAAATCCTCTAATTGTCTGTCTAGCTTAAGAAGAGCGTCTTTAATTTCCATAGAATCTGGTCCATATTTATGTCCTATTTTGTCCAATATAGCAACGTACGTTGGATAAAATTGATAAGGGCGGTTGATAGCTAATACAATATCACTTAGCCTACTTTGATCAGAGCCTGTGAGATACGAACTCATGCTTGTTGTTGCTTCTGTATAAACTCCATCTGCAACTTTGTATAAGGACATATTGCTTTCTTCTATTAAGTTCAATGCCGAATCTTCAGTTAAACAAAAATCAGAAAGATATTTTAACGGTATTCTAGCAGGATAATATGCATGTTTTTTGTTACGGAATACTTCCCAAATGATTCTCCGAATAAATTTTGAAAATAAACTTGAATTAAATAAATTTTCTAGCCATCCTAAAAAATGCATTAAATATTTGTAACTTCTATAGGGTGACAATTCTTGAGAAAAGCCAAATGCTGTAAAACAATTTGATTTTAAAGAGTCAAGGCCAACTATTATTTCTGTCCTTTCGCAAAAACCAAAACTAGGAACTAAATTTTTATAATATTTATTGGTTTTAGTTAAATTAAATAAGAATGGGGTTTTTTCAGGACTTATATAGTCTCCTCTGCAGGCATCGATTAGAACTAATATAACTTTTTTCTTCATTGATATTTTATCCTGCTTAAAATTTAAAATTTCTCTTCAATGTCAAAAGAACTGATAAATCTTTCTGCAATATACTTATAGTTAAGATTTTCAGCTATTTTTCTTGATTCGTCTCCAAAAGATATTCCTGCATCTGGATTATCATAGAAAAAATTAATTTTTTGGGCTATCGTTTCTGATGAGTTGGCATCAACAACAAATCCATTAAGCCCATCTTTAACATGATCTTTTGCGCCTACTTGATTGGTTACGATTACAGGAAGAGAACAAGACATTGCCTCTAGAACAGTCAAACCAAAAGATTCATGCAGTGAGGGAAGAATGAATAAATCAGATTTTTGAAGATTATCTAAAGGAAATCCATTTGCAAATTCTATCTCTATATTAAGGTCATCAAGCTTTTCTATATACCTATTCAAAATTGGCTTAAAATATTCAGAAATTCCACCATTTAAAATTAACTTACAGTTTGTAAACTGTCCTATCAAAAGTGCTTCTAGTAGAAAATGAACTCCTTTTTCAATATTTACATTTCCAACAAATATTATTACAAATTGATCTTTTCTTATAATATTTTTTTTTAAACTTGGTTCAAATATTTCTGAGTCAACACCCAAAGGACACAACATTAGTTTATCCTCAGGAATACCATTATTGATATAAGAATCATATACGAGATTTGATATGCACCAAATCTTATCACATAGGTCTATTTCATTTTTTTGTATAGATATTCTTTCTGGAAGAACTTGTGTGTATTCAATTTGAAGTTTTGATAGCTCATTTTCTAAAATATTTTTTTGAGTGTCGGGATGCATCCATTGAGAATGAAGAATACAGTACCCACCATATTTTTTAAAAGTTTTAAATGACAATTCTGAACCAACGCCTCGACCAATAAAGAGTGTTTGATTATTTATCTCACTATTTATTTGTTCTAAAATATTTGCCTGCCATTTATCATATTTTTTTAAAGCTTTTAATTTTTGATGCTCAACTGTTTCAAGTTTTAACAATCTATAAATTCTATTTCTTATTCGCATAAAAAACTTATTAAGACTTGATTGATTAAAGCTAAGGGTTCTATTTGCGATATTATTATGATTATTGATATTTATACCGATCCAAGTTATGTCGTGTCCTAAATTTCTAAGATTTTTAATCATAGGAATATCAACTGATCTTGTTGCCCCTAAATCATTAATGTCTACTTGTGATGCATAATAAATTTTCATAATAAACGCACGATGATCTATTCAGATAAGAGACGGTCTGGCAAATTACTCAGCCACAATGTAAGGGCTGCAAATGCTAAACTTGTTATTGATAAATATATTCTGGGTATGACCCCTAAATCGATTGGTGATTGTGTTGCGATAATGTATAAAAGAGCACAAAAGATAATGTTTATTGTTAAGTACGAAAAATAATAAGAAACACCAAAACCAGAGAGTTTTTTTACTCCAGCTTCAAAAACATACAAAGTTAAAATAATTTGGGATATTAAGACTCCCATAGCAGCACCAAATAATCCACCGAGTTTAATTGCTCCATAGATAATTGGAAATAAAGTCATTCCACTTAATACAGTTTGATTAAATTGAATTTTTGTATTCATTACTGAAAAGAAAAGTGAGGATGTCCAGCCTCCCATTACTTTAAATAAGCCTGCGTAGACCAAAACAATAAACAATGGAATTGATTCCTCCCATTGCCTTCCAAATACATAAATAAATCCATAATCACTCCAGAAAGTTACAACTATAACTATTAAAACGGCTCCTAGTTGGAAAAAACCATTTAGTTTAGAAAAAAGTAGATTTTTCTCTTCTAATGATGGGAGCTTTGCCAAAATTGGTAGAAGAAATTTAGTGACAACATCTCTAAAAGCAATCAGTATCATTGCAACTGAAAATGCCATCCAATATAGTCCAAGGTCTCTTGTGCCTAAAAGACTTGTTACTAAAAAGTAGTCTGCGTTCAGTATGAAAAATCCAATTATACCTGCTAAAAATACAGGCCTTGAAAAAGATATAAACTTTAAACTGTTGCTAAAATTGAATTTAAATTTCAATCTTTGAGGAGACACAAAAAATAAAAGGGATAACTCAAAAAAATAAATAGAAAACTTCCAAATAAGCATACTCCAAACACCGTAACCATTTAAAAAAGCAATTATTCCGATAGCGCCAGCAAAAATATTAGCAAATAGTAAAGGTAAGTGAGCCTCCGGATACATTAATTTTTTTTCTAAAATTGCCTTTGGCCTACTCAAGGCGTTGTAACAAAAAAATAAACCAAATGAAAGCCACACAATATATGATTCAGGTAGTTGTAAAATGTCTGCGATAATTTCTTTAAAAAATATTATAAAAAACGCATAGATCAACAAAGCAAAACTAAACTCATAAGTAAATACTTCATTAGTTTGATCCTGTTCAAGCTTAGAATTTGAAATGATGTATTTATCACCACTCCAGTTTGTGATAACAAGAATGAAACCAAGAAAAATATTTATTGTTGCAAAAATACCAATATCTTCAACAGGCAGCTTTCTAGAAAAGTATGCTTGCATCACTAGAGCAATTGGAAAAGGAGCAAGAGCAATAGCACCAAAACCAAATCCTTTAGATATTTTCATTTAATAATTACCAAATTTTTTAATCAATATAATTTTTTTATGTATTTGTGGTGACAAAACAAAGAGACTAGTTTTTAGATTTAGAGTAATGAATTATTAATGCTGAAGCTATACCGATTATTAATCCGAGCATGGTACCAAGTATGCATATTATAGATCTAACTGGCTTGAATTTCTTTTCAGGAGCTATTGGAGAGGATATTGGTCTAAAAACATAGTATTCATTTGATTCAGCTAAAGTTAAGGTTTGTATTTGATTTTCCATTAGTTTGAAAATAACACTTTTAATTTCGGCTAAATTGGTATTGCTTGCAGATATGTTTAAAAATTCAATAGAATTTCTTGCAACATTTTTATCTATTTCTCTCATATGATCATTTATGTTCTTAATAATTAAATTCAACCACTTTTCTGCAATATATGGCGATACATGTTCAATACTCATGCTTACTAAAGATGTTTTATCAGATTGTAGGACTGAAAGTATCTCAGTATAGGTTTCGTATGCCTCTTGATTGGTTGGTTTTTCTGACCAAATTTGCTCAGATTGATTAAAAATCTTTTTATCATAAATAATGGTATTGTTGGCTTTATTCCATCTCTTTGCCGCAACAAGGTTTTCATACTGGATATTAGGAAGAAATCTTTCTGTGAAGAAATCATATGATCTAATTCGCTCTATTCCTTCAAGGGATTTATTAACAGATGTCTTTGGCAGACTAATACCAGGAATGGCTGGTGCAAATGAAGAGAAAGCTCCGAGTTTATCTGATAAGGATTCCTGTGAACTTGCGGGAGACAGTATTGATTGTGAAAGATATACATTCGGCAAATAAAGTGAGTAAATCACAGATATTATTGCTGCAGAAAGTGTAATAGAAGAAACTAATAATTTTTTACTCATCAAAATTTGAAATAGCTCACCAAAATCTATCTCATCTTTATTTTTTTGCATGTCATTATTTGTCATCATCTTAAACTTTATTTATTTGTAATTACTACCAAAAATGTAAGGATAGTCCTTTACTAAAAATTATAACTTTGTTGCTTTTAAAAAGATAGAAAAGGGTTATGTTGTGACATGCATATACAGAAGATAATTAAAATTATTATCAAATTGATTTCACTATAGAAGAATAAGAAAATTGATTTATGATGGTACCCGAGGCCGGACTTGAACCGGCACGATATTTCTATCGAGGGATTTTAAGTCCCTTGTGTCTACCAATTCCACCACTCGGGCATATTTAAAATTACAGCTCTTTGTTGGTATTAAATTTAATATTTTGCTCTTTTTCTCTGGCAGTTACATTATTATACTGTGCTCTGATCTTATTATTAATATCATTTGCCATATTAAGCAAACTTAATTCAGAATCAATTTCTTTCGAATATTTTATGAGAGCATTAACATCTTTTGGGAAGCATGCACCACCAAAACCATATCTTCCGTCAGGACCAGGCACATTCATATGAGAATTTCCTATTCTTTTATCTTTTGATAATGCTTTTATAAAATCTGACCAATCGTTATTTTTATTCACTTTATCGAACACTGATTTCATTTCGTTAAAAAAAACAACTTTTAACGCCAAAAATGAATTGACCGTATATTTGATTAATGCAGCTGATATTTCATCGGTCACAAAATAGTCATTACAGATGCAGTTTGTGAAATTTTCATAGAAGTTTGCAAGTCTAGCGCAATTATCTTCACTGCCACCAAAAATAATTACCTCTGAATTGATAAAATCATCATTTGCGAATTTTTCCCTTAAAAATTCCGGATTAACCACCACATTGTTGCTTACATTTAGAATATCTTTTATGTATTTAGGTAAAATTGTGCTTTTTAGAACAATTAATGTATCTCTGTGAAATTCGTTAATCTCCTTGATTGTTTCACTAACTAAATCAAGATTTTGGGTTCCATCATCATTCATTGGTGTTGGCAGACATATGAAAACAATTTGAGGTTTATGATTTTTTAAATCAGTAATATTCGTATTCAATTTAGGATCTATTTCAATACAATCAACTTCACCCT
>TARA_B100000963_G_scaffold336798_1_pt1 | contig 17519 bp, 18 predicted proteins | sample TARA_B100000963 | Tara Oceans TARA_B100000963 (sample SAMEA2622097) | marine metagenome | biome: marine biome (ENVO:00000447); feature: surface water layer (ENVO:00002042); material: "saline water (ENVO:00002010), including plankton (ENVO:xxxxxxxx)" | depth 5 m | reverse complement strand
ACCTCCTCCTCCTGCGCCTGAAATCTTGCCACCCATTGCTCCATTATCTATAGCTGTTTCATAAATATCATTAATTTCATTATTAGAAATATTATTATTTAAAGATTTTTTTAGATTCCATGATTCATTTAACAATTTAGAAAAAGTAATAATATCTAGATTTTTTACTGCGTCTAATGCATTTAAACTAATTTCGTTCATTTGTAATAATATATCATTATTTGCTTCAATTTTTTTTACATGCGATGATTGAATGTCAGACGAAAATCTTGGCTTTGGATAATAAAACATTACAAGGTATTTACTGATAAGGGATTCCATCTTTGAACTTAATTTTTCAACATTAACACCATTTCTAGAAAAAGTAATTTTATTTAAACCGCCAAATGCAGCTGCATACTGATCTTGAAATCCTACATTTTCTTTCAATATATCCCTTTCTATGTGGATAGCATTTTCAGCTAATAAGCTCTTTGATATTGGCTTATTATAAAATGTACTTAAAACATGAATCAACCCAACAGTAAATGAGGAACTAGACCCAATTCCCGATCTTCCTGGTAAATCAGCGTCGTAATGAATTTCAAGCGGATGATCAACATCGAAATATTTTAAGCAAGCTTTTATAACAGGGTGTTCGATATCTTGTATATTATCAACATTATCAATTATTGAATATGAAAACTTAAATTTAGTTTTATCAATAATAACTTGTTGCTTTAAAGAGGTGTAACAAAACTTATTTATTGTCGATGAAATAATAGTAGATGGCTGTTTATTAAAAAATTCTGGAAAATCAGTACCTCCGCCAAAAAATGAAATTCTAAAAGGTGTTTTATTAATAATCATTTAATCTTTTGGTATAATTTGTTTAGAATAATTGAGCGTTTTTCATATATATCTATCCAATGTAAATAATTTTTTTCATTTAATTCTCCTATAAATTTATTTATAAAGTTTTCAAATTGGTCACTTGGTTCAACCACCTCTTCTTTTATTTCAAAACCAGTTTCAATCTTAATTAATGAATTAGAATTATCATCAATTGCAAAAGCTCTTTCCATAGAGATTTTAAAATTATGTCCAGATAAATTAATCGATGCTTCATATTGAAGATCAATACCCGTAGACATTGTTATGAATATATCGTCTTTTAAAGCATTAATATTCACAAAGTTTACACATTTATTTTTTTTAGTATAGGAAATGTTAAAATCAATATTTTTGTCAATAATGTTAAAATGTAAAAGAGAATCTATTAGATAACCTAATGAATCGAATTGAACACCACCGCCAAGCGCATGAAAATATCTGAAATTTTTTAAATCTTTTGGTCCAGGATAAAAAAACTTTAAATCAATATGTTTTATTAAATCTGAATGTTTATTTAAATAGTTATTCAATTTTCTGTATCTTGGGTGATGAGTGTGTGTATAATTTTCAATAAATAATAATTTTTTTTCCTTAACTAAATCTACTAGATATGAAAAATTATCATTTTCAACGAATGAGGGTTTTTCACAAATGACATTCCAGCCTTTTTTTAAACATTTTATTGACAAGTCAAAATTTCTTGAAGGAATTGAGGAAATATAAACCCAATCATAAGATCTTTCGAAAAAATTATCATATGAAAGAAATTGTACATTATCATAATCATTAATGTCTTTTGAGGTTCCAATAGTAATTTGATTAATATTTTTGATTTTCAATAAGGCTGGTAAAAATTTTCTTTCGCAAACGGAAGAAAACGATAAAATCCCAACGTTCATTTATCTTCGCTAAAAGCTTCTAGATTTTGATCGTTGTAGTGCTCACTATCTGGATCACCAAAGTCACCTTTTCCATGACCAAGATTTTCATGAATAATTGGATTTTCACAATCATTCCAAGGTTTTGTCAAAAAAGAAACTGATTCACAATCTGTGGTTGCTAAGAAAACATGGCTTGTATTTCTTGGAATATAAACACACATACCTTTTGATAATCTTAGAAAATGATCTTCTTTTTCGCTCTTTTCAATAATTGCTCCTTGTCCTGAAACTAAAAGAATGTACTCATCAAATTCTGGATGATAGTGATTTCCTCTTAATTTACCCTTAATAATTGTTTGATGAGTCCATTCCATTATCGGCTTTTCTGGAACCCATTGATATATGCTACCCCTTCCATCTTTTAAAGTCACTAAATTACAAGATGGTTCAAATCTTTTAATTCTCATTTTTAACCTCCAGGTTTCTTTCAAAACTATTTCTAGCGAAATCCTTATTTTCTAAATACCAATCGTATGTATCTTTTAGACCATCGTACAGACTAAAAGATTGCTTGAAGTTCAATAAATTTTGCGATTTTTTAATATCAAAAAATCTTCTTGATTGTCCAGAAACTCTTGAAGGATCCCATACTATCTTCTTAGAAAAACCAGAAATTTTTATTAAGTCATCAACAACTTGTTTTATTGAGACTTCCTCCCCACTAGAAAGATTAATCAATTCTGGTTGAGATAATTTAAGAGCATCAAAAATACCAACTGCAACATCGTGTGCATGAATGAAGTCACGAGTAGCTTTTCCATCTCCCCATACATTTACATCTGTATTATTCATTTTTGCTTCAACAAACTTTCTTACTAAAGCAGGTATAACGTGGGCTGCTTCAAGATCAAAATTATCGTGTGGTCCATAAATGTTACCTGGTAAGACAATTTTTATTGGAAAATTATGCTGTTTCCAATATGCTAAAGATTGAATATGAAGCATTCTTTTAGCAAGAGAATAAGGTGCACTTTCTTTTTGAGGAAAGCCATTCCAATAGTCATCCTCATTAAGTGGAACAGGTGCAAATTCTGGGTATCCACATCCAGCTGATGTTGCTACAACATTTTTAACATTGTTTTTCCAAGCATGATGCAGAACAAGAGTCCCAATCATTATATTTTTATAAAAGAAATCTGCTTGATATTTGAAATTATCTCCAAGACCACTTACATGACTAGCTAGATGTATTAGAATCTGAGGTTTAGAGTCCTCATACATCTTAATTACATCACTTTCCTTTGTAAGATTATAATCTTTCTGTCTTGGAATAAACAAATTATTGAAGCCTTTACTTCTTAGTAAGTCCACTACATGTGTCCCAAGAAAACCGCCACCTCCGGTAACTAAAATTTTTGTATTTTTATCCATACAGTTTAAACATTTCCGTGTTGGTACGTTTTCATCAACTTATAAAGTTTTAGTAATTCAGGTATTCCATAATCAAGATCATATTTTGGTGCATAACCAGTAGATTCGATTTTATCATTACTAACAATATAATCTCTTTTATCGGGGTCCTCTCCATGTTCAGACTCATAAATTTCAAATCCTGGAACAAATTCTTTAATTTTTTTACATAAGTCCATTTTTGATAAATTAGCTGTACTTAAACCAACATTATAAGCTTGATCTTTCATTGAATCAAAATTTTCTATTGAGTGAATGAAGGCTCTACATACATCTCTAACGTGAATGAAGTTTCTTTTGAAATGAGACTCAAATAATACAATAGAACTGTTTTTAAAAGCTTGATAAGTAAAATCATTCACCAATAAATCCATTCGCATTCTAGGGCTTGCACCAAAAACTGTTGCTAACCTTAAAGTTATTCCATTTTTTGAATCTAGAATTTCTTTTTCGACCTCAACTTTATATTTTCCATATGAAGAAATTGGATTTAAAGGCGTTTCCTCTGTACAAAACTTGTCCGCTTCACCAACCCCATAACCGCTATTTGTGGTTGGAAAAATCATTAACTGGCTATCATCTCTAAGTCTATTTAGCATTAAACTGGCATCACGATTTATTGTCTTTGTATCAGATGGATTAGCATTACATAATGGAGCGCCTACCAAAGCGGCTAATGGTATTATTATATCTTTATCAGATATATTTTCTTTAATTGAAGCTTCGTTTCTTACATCAGCTTTTACAAAATCGAAATTGTTGCTTCCGCAGCAATTTGTTAATGTAAACTGATCAAACATTAAATTATCAAGTACAGTAACGTGATAACCCTTTGATAGTAAATTTGGGACTAAAATTGAGCCTATGTATCCGGCACCACCAGTAATTAAAACTTTTTTCATCTCATTAAGATACAAATTAATTTCAAAGTATCCATTATTAAATATTAGGAGAATAAATTGTTATATAAAGATAGGAATTCATTCATCTTATTTTCTGATGAGAAATTTTCATTACTAAATTTCTTACAATTCTCCGAAACTGAAGTTCTAAGCTCCTGGTTTTCAAGTAACTGATTTAACTTTCTTAAAAGAATTGCATTATTTTTAAAATCTACAACTACACCCAAATTATTTTTTATAACCATCTGAGATATCTCATTATTCTCAGGCATAACTAAGAAAATTGGTTTCGCAGCAACAATATACGATAAAACTTTTGATGGTACAGAAAAGTTAGAATCGTCATTTAATATATTGATTAAAAGAAATGCATTTTTAAAAATGTGCATTACATTTTCAGCTGGCTGAAAAGGATAAAATTTGATTCTAGATAAATTTTGTGATTTTACCTCTGAGTTTAATTCGTCTATAATTTCTGGATTTGTTATTACAACCAAAAAATATTCGCTTGTTAAATTTTTTGAAATATTAAATAATATTTCAGTTGAATGTTTTTTGCCAAGTGTACCAGAAAATAATAAAACCTTTTTTTTATCTAAATTGTTTAATTGAAAAAAATCTGATTTTGAAATATTATCATTTTTCAGTGGTGCCCAATTCAAGATTGTTGATACATTTTTAATCTTTATTGAATTAAGATACTCTTCAAACTTGAATGCTATTGTGATATTCCAATTTGAAAACATAGCACAAATTTTTTCAATTTTTAAAAAAAATCCACCAACAAAAAAAGAGAGTAAAAAATTTTTCCTTTTTAGTGTTCTCTTAATTCCAACACCTAAAAGATCGGTAATCCAATTAATGAATAATATTTTTCTTAACTTGCAAAAACATAATAAAAGCATTTGAGATAATAATGGGTTATTAGCTGACTGGACAATGTGAGGTTTGTGAAATTTAACTAATTTAATCTGTATAAATCCGAGCCTTATTTCATCTACTATTCTTTTGAAGTAGTTATATTTATTAAAATCTTTTCCTAGCTCTAAAGGAACTATTTCAAGATTTTTATGATTTTGGAAATTTGCATTTGGTGTTGATAAATTTTTGGTGTAAGCAAAAATTACTTTGTATTTATTTTTTGCCAATGTAATAGCTAAGTCAAATTGAGATGTATGGCCAGCATGATCTATTATACAAATCTTCTTATTTTTCAGTAAACTTTTCATATATTTCAATTAATTTTTTCATTTCTTTTGAATAATTATCATTCAGTAATTTGATAAATTCCTTTTTCTTGTCTTCTTTCTCATCGGATGGAATTGCAATTTCGCTTGATACATCCCTTGTCATACTCTTTAGGTTTTCTTCTTCTATTGCTTTAAAGACTTCCTTAATATTTTCTTCAGTATTATTAAATACTGCGAAATTTTTATTATACTTTTCATTTATTTTTTTTATAACTAAGTCAAAATTATTTATTGTTTCATGAAAATCTGATACAACAGATTTATGTCTTAATTTCATCAAACTGAGGTAAAATTTCTTATAATATTCTATAAAATACATTGGATCTGTATTAGGTTCAAAAACAAGTGACGAGGCAATTGAGTTAAGTGGGTCTCTTATTAAAATTAATGAAGGAATATTTTTCTTTATTGCTATCTTTATTTGTGCTGGTGCGTGAAAATGATGAGCTATTTTTATATTTTTTTTTGAGTTCATAAATGCAAATACTGCAAAATGATTAGCACACCTCCAAAATCCTTCTATAACTATTTCTGAATTGCTTGATGCAAGTATTTTTTTTTCATTTTGTTTAAAATATGCAACAGGAATAAAAGTTAAGATATGACATTTGGCGAGAATTTTAATTTTTGAAAACATACTTAAAGTAATATATATATGATAATAGGTTTTTCGAAAAGATTGAGATGAATATTGCAAAAATAAATACTTCAACCGATTCTTTATTGTACGCAAAATAAGAAAATAAAATGAGTAGAACTATAGATAAAGATTTAAATAAAATTGCTATTTTATCTTTTCTAATAACGGACATTAAATAATCTGAAACACCAAAAAATTGGTTTATTACCATTAGTGATGAGTACAAGGCTAAATAATTATAATATTGGACAAAATCGGAATCGTATATATTCAAAATTATTTTGCCAAAAAAATATAAAATTAAAAAGTATAATAAATAAAGGAATCCAGTCCACAGTTGAGATTCGTATAATTTCTTTTTTGCTTCTTTAATATTTTGTGAATTCAATTCACGTATAAATGTTCTTCCAAAATGAGGGTATAACGCAAAATTTATAGTTCCACTAATTGAAACAAGTGTAAAACATATGCTAAAACCGGCAATGAGATTGCTATTATTATAAAAAATTAAATTAAAAATTATTATTGGCAATCTGTTTATTAAAACTTCACCTAATTCAATTATGTATTGTCCGCTAATATGCTTCTTATCAATAAACAGTTTATTTATAGTAGATCCTGATTTATTCAAAATATTGGCTGAAATGAAATATGATAATAACAAACTTAGTGAAGAAGAGATTACAAATGAGCTATTGATAGAACTAATTGAAAAAGAATCGTATACATTTAATAATATAATGTTCAACATTACCATTGTAGGAAAAATTGTCCTATCAAATAAAATACCCAAAATTTCATTACCTGAACCCTTCATAACTTCACAGCAAAATCTATTAATTGATAATAAAAGGGATGTTAGGGCAATAAATAATGATGATTGAATATTTAAGTTAAAAAAATAGATCCATGTTAAAATAAATAGGATAATTGGTAAAGCTAACCTTATGTAAGCCCAAATATATTTTTTTAATAGATCAAAATAATTACTGTTTTCTTCCGACTCTGAAGTAACTATAAATATATGATTAGGAAAACCTAAAGAAATAGCATAAACAGCTATCCATATAGAAGACAAAATTAAAAAATAATAAGCAGTTATTTCATTGCTAGAAAATCTTGCGATCAATATTCCTGTTAGAAACTGAATGATTGTTCCTGAAAATCTAAAAACTAAAGAAGAAAAATTTCTAATCATGTTTTTCCTTTAAATGAATGAAGAATCCAGTTAAGCAAAATAAAATCATAATATCATTAAAAATTGGTTGTAGAAAAAATCTCAGAAGGTAAAGTATGAGAGTTATCGAAAAAAATAAATCAATTCCGAAAGTATTGCTTCTATAAATCGAAAGTAGTTTAGAAATATTCAAGTAAAAAATATATGAAATTAAGGTTAAACCAATTAATCCATATCTAAAAAAAAATCTTGCAGGACCAAAATGAAGAATATGCCTTCGGAGATTTTCATAAACGGCGCCATCTGAAGAATATTCAGCAACAAAAAATCTCATGAATTCATTTGGTTTATAACTAGCTCCAAAACCATTCCCAAAGAAAAAGGAACCAATATTAAACTGATTCAAATATTGATTATAAGCATCTTGGACTTCATATAATCTTCCAATATAAACGTTCACTATACCCAATTCTCCCATATATGCTGGAGCAAAAAGATAATAAAAACTCCATTTTTGCAGCACATTATTTTCATATAAAATAAATGTTGTAGTAGTCAAAAATAACAACATAATAGAAGTATTTCTTAAATTGAAAAAACCAAAAATTTTATTTTTGAAAAAAAAGATTGAATATGCAATTATCATGAGAATCATTATTATAAATGCATATCTCATATTTGATACTATTGCTAGAAGAAAACAAAATAGAGTGGCGTACAAATATTTATTCTCTTTAGTATTGAAAAGTTGAAAAATAAAGAAACTTGGGATAATAATTAATCTTGAAAATGATCGTATTTTTGATTCATCAATAAAAAAAAAGCTGAAAATAGAGTCAGTAATCAAAATAAAAAATAAAATTACAATTAGATTTTCTAATATACTTTTTTCAAATATTTCTGGTTTAAAATAATATCCAAGAACCATAGAAAATATTATTGAATAAAAAACTAAAAAATCTCCAACAAACCAACTCAGATTTAGATAAGCTTTATTAATAAAAAACGAATAGAGAATAAATATAATTGATAGCCAAAGTATGGATTGAAGTCTATTACTATTTATCTTTATTTCATAATTGTTAAAGTGCTTAATCAACAATAAAAAAATAAAAATAGTATAGATTCCATAAGTAATCCTGTTTATTGAATTAATTTCTCCTAAAAGAATAACTGAACCATAATGAATAGCGAAAATTGTGAAAAAGATTTTTGTAAAAAAGGAAAATTGATTCCTTAATCCATAGCTAAGATAATTAAACAATTTTTTCTCAATTTGCTGTTGAAACTTTAGATATAGCCCTAGAGAAATAAAGTCCTAAATTAATGGTTAAAATTACAAAAAAGATATTTATTAAATTTGGACTATATGGTTCTGTATCACTTATTGGATCTGATATTATATTAAGTTTTGGAAGCTGTTTTTTTTCTTCAATCATAGCCATTGTTTGTTGGATAATTAAATTGACATACTTTTGATTTAAAATCTCGATATCTCTCTCAAACCTTTTATACTGCAAAACAAGGTTTGGAGAATCAAAATAACTTCTATTTTTATCTACAAATGATGCAAGTTGGTCTTCAATTTCATTCAATTCGTCTTTTGTGATAGAAATCTCTTCATTGATTAACTGAAGCATACTGGAAGCTTGTAAGTTTATCCCACTGTTTAAAAATTTATTTAAATATTCAGTAATATCATTTAAAATGTTTTCAGATAATGAAGAGCTATCTGAAATAAATTTAACTGTAATCATTCCTGAATTTTGATCCTCAAGTACTATTAAATTATCCGAGAAAACTTTAATTGAATTAATTAATTTTTCATCATCGTTAAGCTCTTGAAATGAAAAAAGTGGGTTATTATAATATTCACTTAAATTTGTGGGGTTATCATTAATTAGCCTATCTTTTTGTAAAATTGATTTTTTTAGAGAATTTGATTGAATAATATTTGGTAAATAAAAAACGTCTCCCTTCATATTATTTAAATTAATTCCAAAGCTTGATGCAATGCTTGAAACATTTCCTAATCCAGAGGTCATATTTGGGGAAGACTGAGTAATAGACATTTCTGCTATATACTTTTTTGGCAGAATGAAATTTAAGATAAATGAAAAAAATAGAGATAATAAAATTAAAGAAAGAATAGATTTTCTATCATCAATAATCATATTTAGTATTGACTTGGATGATGTATTGTTTTCTGAAGTATTCATTCTTTTACAGCTCTTCCAACTAACTTTTTCCAATCTTGACTTGTTCTATCATTTTCAATATTTCTTCTCCAAACAGATTCTAGAATATATGACTTTAAATCATTTTGTTGAAACATATATAAAATTGCATTTAAATCTTTAGGGAAACAACTTCCTCCAAATCCCTTTAAACCATCTGGACCGGGAACTTGAAAGTGTGACTCTCCTAACCTTTTATCTGTCAAAGCGATTTTGGTAACATTGTTATAATTCACACCAATCTTAGAACACAAATCAAATATTTCATTTGCAAATGAAACCTTTGTTGATAAAAAAATATTTGTAAAATATTTTACCATTTCAGCCTCTTCACTCACACAATTGATTATTTTAGCATTAGGAAAAGATCTCTCATATAAATCATTTATAATACCATTTTTATTATTATTTCCAATGATAATCCTCTCTTGGTTTTTAAAGTCTTCTATAAAGTTTGCTTCTGTCAGGAATTCAGGATTAAATATTATTTGTAAATTATTAAATTCTTTATTAAAAATTTTTGTCGTCCCTGGAGGTATTGTAGACTTTATTACACATTCTAATTTTATTCCAATGCTATTTACTTTTTTGAGAACATTCTTTACAATTGAAGTATCACATTCTCCATTTTGCTTCATTGGGGTTGGAACACAAATAAAAATAATATCAACCTTTTCAACAAGCGATTCTATACTATTTTCGGTACCTAAATTATTTATGTCGAAAGAAAAGCAATTGTGATGTTTCTTGAAAAAAGTAAAGCAAGCTTTTCCAACATATCCTAAACCTATAACTCCGATATTTATTCTATTCATATAATTAGCAATAATATGAAGATTATTATATAAAATAAAGGTATACTATATTAATTTTTATCCTTGTTATCGGGGCCCATAGCTCAATTGGTTAGAGCAACGGACTCATAATCCGCAGGTTCGGGGTTCAAGTCCCTGTGGGCCCACAAATGAGCAGTCATTCTTATATATCAAATCCAAAAAACGAAGATATTTTTATTAATATCAATGGAAAATTATTTCATAGATCAGAAGCAAAAATCTCGGTTTTTGATAGTGGTTTCTTATTAGGTGATGGTGTTTGGGAGGGCATTCGACTTCATCAATCAAAACTAGTTTTTATTGAAGATCATCTTGACAGATTATATGAAAGTGCTAAAGGTATTTCATTAAAAATTCCTTTTAGTAAAGATAACATAATTGATGAAATTAATAAGGTATTAAATAAAAATAATATGAATAATAATATTCATATTCGGTTGATCATTTCAAGGGGAGATAAAATTACACCATATCAAAATCCTAATGCTAATGTAGGCCCAGTTAATCTGGTTATTATTCCAGAGTATAAAGAAACAGATCCAAATACTTATGTAAATGGTCTTATTATTGGAAGAGTGCCAAATATTAGACCTAATGATAGTATACTTAGTCCTAATTACAATACACTTAGTAAGTTAAATTGTATCTTGGCTAGTATTGAAGCAAATAAGCTAGGTTACGATGAAGGAATAATGAATGATATAAATGGTAATATAAGTACATGCAATTCTACAAATTTATTTTTTATTAAAGATAAAAGGGTTTTCACCTCAACTGGAAAATATTGTCTAAATGGTATAACAAGAAGTAAAGCTATTTCAGTATGTAATCATAATAAGATTGAGTGCGTTGAAAAAGATTTTACATTTGAAGATATTAGGGATTGTAGTGAAGCTTTTGTTACTGGTACGTTTGCTGGTATTGTTCCTGTTTCAAAACTTGAAGATAGAAAGCTGGAATCAACTAATTCTAGTTCTTTAGTAAATAAAATTAGATTGCTATATAATCAGAAAATTCAAAATTATATAGGCTAGTATGAAGATTGCTTGTTGGTCAGGTCCAAGAAATATATCTACAGCATTAATGCGATCTTGGTCATCGAGAAATGATACTTTTATAAGTGATGAACCATTTTACGCTTATTATCTTAAAAAAACTCAGTTAAAGCATCCGATGTACAAAGAGATTTTAAAAAGTTATCCATCAAATTATGCTAATATAGTTAATTATCTTATAAGTGAAACACCGCAGCAAAAAAAAATTTGGTATCAGAAACACATGGCACATCATATTCTAAATCCTAAAAATATTAGTTGGATTGGACAGTTAGAAAATTGTGTTTTATTGAGGAATCCTCGAGATGTAATTAGTTCATATACTAAAAAAAATGAACTGAATTCTGTTAGTGAATTAGGCTATCCTCAACAATATGAAATTGTAAAGTTTTTAAAAAGCATAAATAAATCTTTTATTGTAATTGATTCAAACGAACTTTTAAAAAATCCTGAAAATATATTATCTGGATGGTGTAAAAAAATTGGTATAAAATTTGATAAATCGATGCTTTCTTGGGAAAAAGGTAACCATGCCAATGATGGTATTTGGTGGAAAAGCTGGTATGACAATGTTATTGAAACCACAGGTTTTGAAAAATATCAAAAAAAAGATATTAATATTGAGAATAAATATGATTCTATTTATAATGAATCGATGGATTATTATAATTATTTGAAAGGTATTAAATGAATTCATTATTAAGACTTTGGGCACAGCCTTCTTGGGTAAAATGGGTTATTTACTTTGCAATAATCTATATTTTGTTTTTGATTAAAGAAGCCTTTGCTATAGTTCTTTGGTTTCTGTTTTGTATAATTTTATACTATATCATTTTTGCTAACAATTTTTTTAAATCAAGGACCTATTATGAAAAAAATAATTTTTAGTTTCTTGATATTTGGTCTATTGTTTTCTCAAGAAAATAGACCTCACGGAAATCAATACAAATTACCTGAGTTAACTCCGAACAACTTCCTAATAGGTAATCTAAATGAAAATCGATTGTCTTACAGAGTATCATTTTATGATATAAACATTGATTTTGATATTGAAAAAAAATCAATAAGCGGTTTTGTAACTATTAAAGCTGAAAGTAATAGAGATCTTAGAAAATTGCAGGTTGATTTAGCGGAGAATTTAAATATCAAAAAAATAACTCATAATAATAGTAACCTATCTTTTTCAAGGAATTTAGATGCTGTTTTAATTGATTTTAAATCAATCATAAAAAAAGGTAGTATATTTGAATTTACAGTTTTTTATCAGGGCATTCCTCAAAGTGCTGACAATCCTCCTTGGGCTGGTGGATTCACATGGTCAAAAGATAAAGATGGAAGAGATTGGATTGCCGTTTCATGTGAAGGAGAAGGAGCAAGAATTTGGTGGCCAAATAAAGATCATATTACAGCTGAAGGTGATAGTGTTAGAATGAAATATACAGTTCCTTCAGATTTGTTTGCGGTTGGAAATGGAAATCTAAGAAGTATTTCAAAAAATGGAAGTAAATCTACTTATGAATGGTTTGTAAAAAATCCAATAAACAATTATAATATTTCTGTTCAGATAGGTAATTATGTAGCTGTTCAGGATACTTTTATAAAGGGTGACACTACTCATCAAATGAATCACTACGTATTAGATTACAATGAAGAATTGGCCTCAAATTACTTCCCTCAATCCAAGGAAGTTATCCGTTTTTATGAAAAATATTTTGGTGAATACCAATGGTATGATGATGGTTATAAATTAATTGAAGTTCCATACTTAGGAATGGAACATCAATCTGCAGTTACATATGGAAACGGTTTCAGTATTTATAATGGAGTGAGAAGTAAAAGTTGGCCAATGTACGGGGTAATTGATCCATTAATTATTCATGAAACTGGACATGAGTGGTTTGGCAATAGCGTTACGGCATCTGATCCAACGCATATTTGGATACATGAAGGTTTGCAAGTCTATTCTGAGGCAATATATTTTGAAGATAAGTTTGATAGCTATGAAGTTGGAGTTCATTATTTAAATACGTTAAAAAATAGAATTGCAAACGAAATACCAATAGTTGGCTATGAAAATGAAAATCATTGGGCTCTTCACGGGGATACGTATATGAAAGGTGCATGGGTAATCCATACATTAAGAAGTGTAGTTGACGATGATAAAATCTGGTTTGAAATATTGAAAGAATTTATGACTGAAAATGCCAAAAGCTTTGCGAACACAAAAGATTTTTTCAATAAAGTAGAAGATAAAACTGGCAAGGATTATTGGTATTTTGCAGAACAGTATTTTTATTCACCTCATCAACCTGAGTTAGAATACTTTCAAACGAAAAATAGTTTTAATTTTAGATGGAATAATGTTAACGATAATTTTGTAATGCCAGTTGAGCTACTAGTTAATGGTGCTTTAAAAAAAATCACACCAACAAAAGATTTTCAATCATTCCCTGTTGAAAAACATACGCAAATTGAAATTGCTGATTGGAAATACTACATAAAGCCCTCCAAAATTAATAGATGAATAAAAAAATATTAATTTTTTTTCTTATTAATTCATTGATTTTTGCTGATGAAAATATTAAAAATAAAAAAACTTTAGGTATTCATTTAGGATCATCTAATTCAAAGTTTATTTCAAAACAATTTCAAGGCTTAACAAATTCTTCAGTAATTTTAAATCCTATTTTTAAAGGCAATAAAAATAAATTTGATTATGAAATAGATATTTTTTTATCAGAAAATAAACTTATTGCTAGACAATTATACTTGAAACTTAATTATAATGATTCAGTTTTCTTTTTAGGAAGATTTCATCCGAAGCAATCTTCTGAAGATCCTATTATGAGTAGTGGCTCAATGATTGAAAGTGGTAATGCTTTAGGCATACCAAGAATAGGGAGCATTACTGAAAAAAAATATAATAATCATAAAATCAGTTTTACCTTTTTCCATGGACAGCTAAATCGAAATAAATATTTAATTGAGAAACCATTTTTACATGAAAAGAAGCTTTATTATTCAAACAGAATTTTAAATAATAAAATTACCATTGGTCTTTCCCATAGTGTTATTTGGGGTGGAGAAACAACAGATAATGGCAAACAACCGGAGAGGTTTGAGGATTTTATAAGAGCTGTTTTTGGAAATCCAGGTGATGATAATGCAACTACCTCAGACCAAATTAATGCACTTGGTGAAAGTGTTGGTATGTGGGATTTTAGCTTTGAAAGAAAGTTTAATAATTTCGATTTAAAACTCTACCACCAAAATTTTTTCGAAGATGGAAGTGGATTAAGTCTTAATGATAAACTAAATGGTTTTGATGGATTGTGGGGAATTCAAATTAAAAAGAATTATATAAAGACAGTATATGAGTATTTAAAAACAACATATCAGGGAGGTGATATACATCCCCCAGGACTAGATTCTTTTTACTGGAGCGGAGCATACAGACCTGGATGGGTTTTTAATGGTCAAACAATAGGTAATATGATAATCACTCCCCAAAATAATAGAGTAAAATCCCATTTTTTATCAATTGGTATTTTTGAAAACGAAAATAATTATACTTTATTATCATTATTATATAGTAATCAGTTTTTGCCCTATACTGGGAATACTTTAAACTATGATGAGTTAGCAAAGAATTTTTCTAATTCTACTTACAAAGAATTATCGATAATATATAAGAAACAAATAGGAAGATATGATCTTCATACTTATTTTGGTTCAAATTTAAAAAATGAAAATGTTATGTTATCACTTTTCTATAATTTTTAGCTTTTAATGAACAAGAAAAAATATCAAGCTATTTGGTTAACCGGTCAGCCCGCAAGCGGTAAAAGTACCCTTGCAAAATTACTTGTTGATTCTATCTCAAATGAAAAAAATTCAAATAATATTTATAATATTGATGGTGATGATTTGAGGGATTTATTCCAAAATAAGGATTACTCCCGTAAAGGTAGAGAAGCAAATATTAGGCTGGGTATGAGTATTGCTGCATTTTTGATAAACAAAAATTGTATTCCTATTATTTCACTAGTTTCACCCTATCGTTACTTAAGAGAAGAATTTAAATCAAAATTTAATGTCCTTGAGGTCTATTTACATACAACAGAGATAAGAGGTAGAGAAGATTTCTTCGTTGAAGATTATGAACAACCACTGGAAGATTTTCTTGATATGGATACAACAAAAAAAACAGAAAGTGAGAGTTTGAATGAAATACTCAATGTTTATCGGTAGATGGCAACCTTGGCATAATGGGCATAGATGGCTTATAGATCAAAGACTTAAAGAAGGAAAAAATATTTTAATTTGCGTAAGGGAGGTAAGTAAAGATGATAATAATCCCTACAATCCAATTGAAGTTAAACAAAATGTTGAAAAAGAATTAAAAGATTTAGTTGATTCAAAGAGAGTTAAAGTTATAATTATTCCAGATATTGAATCAATTAACTATGGAAGAGGTGTTGGTTATGAGATTATTGAACACACTCCCCCGCAAGATATTGGTGATATTTCTGCAACAAAAATCAGAAAAAAATTATTTGGAAAGTAATTCTTCGATTTCAGCAATCTTGGGAAAAGAAGTACCTTTTTTGCTTACAGCTATTGATGCTGCAGCATTTGAAATAATTGCTGACTTTTCAATATCTCCAAACTTTGTATAGGCTAAAGATAAAGCAGCAATTACTGTATCTCCTGCACCAGTCACATCTGGATTTTTTACTTTATGTGGTTCAATAATTTTTAAATAATTATTCTTTCCACATACCATCATTCCTTTATCGCCCCTCTTAGCAATAATATAATCTAGATTATTTTTATAAATAATTTTATTACATACTTTTATAATAGATTCTTCATCTACTAAATTAATATTTGTTGTACGCTGAAGCTCATTAAGGTTAGGAGTAATTATATTAGCATTTTTATAAAAAGAAAAGTTATCTTTTTTTGGATCAACAATAATATTTTTTGAATTTATTTTGTTAAACCAATTATTGTTAAGAACGCCTTTATTGTAGTCTGACATTATTATAACATCAAATTTATCGGATTGTAATTCATCAATTGAAACAGGCTGCCACATATTATCAATTTGCTCACGGTCAATCCTTAGTATTTGTTTCCCATTTGCAAAATATCTCTTTTTTGTTATTGTATTAATTTTTGAAGTACTTATTAAGTTTGTGTCAATTTTTTTATCTTGAAGCATTTTTAAAATAGCTAATCCTTCTTTATCATCACCAACAGAGCCAATACATGATACTTGTGCTCCAAAGGATCTTAAATTCATTGCAACATTACCTGCCCCACCAGGAGAAATCTTTACCTCATTTACATCGACAACAGGTACAGGAGCCTCTGGTGACATCCTGCTTGAAGATCCATAAATGTATATGTCTGCCATAAAGTCTCCTATTAAGAGCACTTTCATTTCTGAAAAATCTAATTTCATTTGGCTTTGCCCTGACTTTTTATAATATCCTGCTTAATCTTTAATTCGTTTTCATCTATTAAATATTCTTTCTTTAAAATATCTAAATCTTGATTAAAACTGTAGACTAAAGGTACTCCTGTTGGAATGTTTACAGAAATTATTTCTTCTTTATTTAAATTATCTAAAATTTTTACTATGGCTCTTAAAGAATTACTATGGGCAACAATTAAATAATTGCCTTCCTTCTTCTTCAAATGATTTATGAAAATTTCCCAAAACGGGTTAAGTCTTTCAATGACATCTTTCAGGCTTTCTCCAGTAGGTAATTTTGCATCAATATTTTTAAATTTTTTATCGAATTTAGGATGTCTTTTGTCATCTGCTTTTAATTGTGGCGGGGGTATGTCAAAACTTCTTCTCCACATCTTAACTTGTTCTTCACCATATTTTGATGCAGTTTCTGATTTGTTTAGCCCCTGCAAGGATCCATAATGTCTTTCATTTAGTCTCCATTCAAAATTTACTTTTTCAATAGGAAAACCTATTTTGTCAGCAACAATTTCGGTAGTATTTATAGCTCTTTGTAGAAGAGAAGTGTAAACGTAAGAAATTTTAATATTGTTTTTTAATAATTGATCTGCAGCACTTTCGGCTTCTTTAATACCGTTAGGAGTTAGAGAAACATCTTTCCAGCCGGTAAATCTATTTTCGAGATTCCATTGACTTTCACCATGACGAAGTAATAC
>TARA_B100000963_G_scaffold198115_1_pt1 | contig 17558 bp, 19 predicted proteins | sample TARA_B100000963 | Tara Oceans TARA_B100000963 (sample SAMEA2622097) | marine metagenome | biome: marine biome (ENVO:00000447); feature: surface water layer (ENVO:00002042); material: "saline water (ENVO:00002010), including plankton (ENVO:xxxxxxxx)" | depth 5 m | reverse complement strand
GAATATTCATAAGCAAAAAATTTTCCAGATCTGCCTATACCACACTGGACCTCATCTAAAATTAGTAAAATTTTTTTTTTGTCACAAATTTTCCTTACACTTTTCAAAAATTTGTTCGAATGAACTTTAATTCCTGACTCGCCCATGGCAGTTTCAAAAAATATTGCTGCAGTTTTACTGGTAATTTTACTTTTTAAAGATTTTATGTCTGAGTATTTAAAATGATCAAACCCACTAACTTTTGGCCCAAAACCTTCTGTCATTTTTTTTGAGCCACTGGCAAAAATGTTGGCTAAAGTTCTTCCATGAAAGGAATTTTTAATACACAAAATTCTATTTTTATGAGGTTTTCCTATTGAGTAAAAATATCTTCTTGCAATTTTTATTGCTGCCTCGTTGGCCTCAGCACCAGAGTTGACAAAAATAACCTTATCAGCAAAAGTTCTCTTCGCAAGTTTTTTAGCTAAATTCTCTCCTTCTGGTATCTGAAAGGAGTTTGAAACATGCCATAACTTATTTGCTTGCGAGTTTAAAGCTTTGATTAATATCGGATTTGAATGTCCTAAAGTATTAACCGCAATTCCGCTTAAAAAATCTAAATACTTTTCACCATTTAAAGAAAATAAAAAAGAACCTTTTCCACTTTTAAATGCAATTTTTCGTCTATTGTAATTACTAGCTAAATAACTCATAAATAATTTTATTAATAAAAACTTTGTATTAATTAAACAATTAAATACAAGTTAGGATTGAACATAAATATTATTATATAATAAAAAAATTGTTGATAACTTTAGATATTTTCTTGTTTAATTGAAATTTGTATCAGTATATTGTGTATTATGAAAATTTATACACATTATATAGGTATATAAATGAGCTGGACAGAAGAAAAAGTTAATAAGCTTAGAGAATTGTGGGGTAAAGGCAAAACAGCAAGTCAAATTGCTGAAATTATTGGTGGAATTAGTAGGAACGCTGTTATTGGTAAAGCTCACAGATTAAATTTATCAGCTAAGATTAGAAATAGATCACAGAATTACAAAAAAATAGATGAAGCCTTAGATATTGTCCAAAATGAGAAACAAAAAAAAGGGAGAAGAAATCGATTCAAATCACTTATTATTGAAAAAGATTTCGAACCAGAAAACCCTAAACAACTAGAGGAACTTGATGAAAATTCTTGCAAATGGCCTATTGGTCACCCGGATGAAAAAACATTTTATTTTTGTGGCAGATCTTCTCTTAAGGACTTCTCATACTGCAAACTACATTTATTATACGCCTATCAGCCTAAAGGCAAAAAAGAGGATACAGTTGAAAAAGAGGAAATTCCAGAGTTTATAGAAAAAAAAATTCAATCTGCCTGAAATTTTTAATCAGAAGAAAATTCTTTAGAAAATTGACCACCATCTCTCCACATATGGCAATATTTTTTAATTTCTTCTTTAAAAGTTTTTTTTGCAGGAACACCAATGCTAGAATTAGTTGAATAATTATTTGAAATAATATTATCATATTTTAAAAGTCTTAACTGATCAGTGGTAAGTAAAGGATTGGGTAGTAACTCAAATATTTTAGCAGTCATTTTTGCTATAAATAATGGAAAAGGTAAAAAAAATCTTTTTTTACCAATTAAATTTGAGAGAATTGATAAAATTTCTTCAAAAGATAATATTTCAGGTCCAACACACTCAATAATTTTTGAATTTATGTTTTTATTCAATACTTTTAAGATTACATCTGTTAATTCAGAGCAATGGATAGGAGTGAATTTAGTTCGTCCATTATAGTAAAGTGGAAATACAGGAAGTCTACTTAAAAGTGTCATAAAGGTTGTCGAAAAATTGTCGTCTACAGAATAAACAATTGAAGGTCTCAAAATTATTGCTTTGTTGAAAGATTTAGATACTTTTTTTTCTCCATTAAGTTTGCTAATTGCATATTCTGAATCTAAGGCTTTTTCTATCCCAAGCGCAGAAACATGAACTAATTGCTTAATTTTATTTTGATGAGCTAACTTTGCAAGCATCATTGGAAAATTAGTATGGATATTCGTAAAGGAATTTTTTTTTCCTTTTTCAAATAATATTCCTATTAGATTGATGCAGATATCATTTTTTTCAAAAAAAGGTTTTATATCATTCTCGTTAAAAGGATTTACCTCTACTATATCTATATAACCAGCATTAGCTTGGGTTTTAATAAAATTGCCCTTAGTGTGCATATTACGAGTAATTACCGTAACTTTATAATTGTTTTTAGCTAACTTTCTTATTAAATTCCTTCCAATTTGACCTGTTCCACCAAAAATTAGACAATTTTTTGCTTTCATATATAAATTATTACAAATGAGTATTGATATTAAGCTTCACAAGAATGATTTACCAGATGATTTGGAATTAGGCAATGTAATAGCAGTTGATGGTGAATTTATGGGGCTTAATGTGAAAAGAGATCCCCTATGTCTAATTCAAATTTCTACAGGGAATTCTGACGCTCATATTATTCAGCTAGATAGATCAAATTATAATGCGCCAAATCTAATTAAAATTCTTAAAGATGATAAAACTAAAAAAATTTTTCATTATGGTAGAGCAGATTTAGCTCATATTAAATATTATTTGCAAACTGAAACTAATAATATTGAAGATACAAAAATTGCTTCGAAACTCGCTAGATCTTACTCTGATAACCATTCTCTCAAAACATTAATTAAAGAATTTAAGAATATTGATATAAGTAAACAGTTTCAAAACTCAGATTTTGGTGGTCAATTAAGTGATGCTCAATTAAAATATTGTGCTAATGATGTAATCTACTTGCATGAAATATATACAAAATTAGAGGAAATGCTTGTTAGAGAGAAAAGAATAATTCTCTATAAAGAATGTTTAAAATTTCTAAAGACAAGAGTTGATTTAGATCTTGCTCAATTTAAAGAAGATATATGGTCTCATTAAATGAATAAAAATTCCATGAAAAATATTGCAATTGAAGTAATTGATTTAGAAATTAATGCTTTAAGAATTTTAAAAAAGACCATAAATAAAAATTTCGATAAAGCTGTAAATACAATTGTAAATTGTCAATCAAAAATAATATTATGCGGCGTTGGAAAAAGTGGTTTAATAGCTGCTAAAATTGCATCTACTTTATCATCAACTGGCAGTCCAGCTTTTTCATTATCAGCTAATGATTGTTTGCACGGTGATTTAGGAAGCATAACAAGAAAAGATGTTCTAATATTAATTAGTAATTCAGGTAAATCAGAGGAAATAATTCCTATTATTAAATTTGCTAACAGAAATAAAATAAAATTAATAGGTATCGTTTCAAAAAGAAATTCCTATTTATATAAAGGTGCAGATATCAAAATTTTATTACCTGAAGTGAAAGAATCTGGTCATGGAGTTGTGCCTACATCAAGTACTAGTATTCAATTAGCTGTTGGTGATGCTATAGCAGTAGCAGCATTAAAGAAAAAACAATTTAGTAAATATGATTTTTCGAGACTTCATCCTGGAGGAAACTTAGGAAAACAACTTAAAACTGTTGGTGATGTAATGGTTTCTGGGGATAAGGTACCATTTATAAATGAAAAAAAAAACATGAAAGACGCAGTGAAAACTATTTCAAATAAAAAACTTGGGGTGGTTATTGTTACAAATAGAAAAAAAGATACTACGGGTATCATTACTGATGGAAACGTTAGAAAATTAAGACAAAAAAATATCGATTTCCAAAAAACTTTGGTCAAGGATGTAATGACAAAAAATCCTATCACGATTACATCGGAAACTTTAGCAATTAAAGCATTGAGAATAATGAATGAAAATAAAATAACTTCATTGTGTGTTAATAAAGATAAAAAGATTAGTAAAACGATAGGTCTAATTCACATACACCATATACTTGATACAAACATTGAGTAAATGAGGAAAAAAATTTTTATCCAGATTTTACTATTAATATTGGTTTTTATTGTTTTAATAATTGTTTATCAAAAATATTTTAGAGAAGAGTTAAAAGAACCTATAGATATAAACAAAGAGGAAAATATTAAAGAAGAAAATAATCTCATCAATATTTCTTATGAGTCAATCGATAGACAGGGAAGAAAATATATAATTACTGCCGAAACTGGTAATTTTAATGAAGAAAAACCAGATTTAATTTATATGACAAATGTAAGTGCAGAAATTTTTCTTTTAGATGGAAGTATTATATATATTAACTCTTTAAATGCAGAGTATAATAATTTAAACTATGACACAAAGTTTTATGAGAGTGTAAAACTTAATTTTTTAGAACACAGTATTACTTGTAATAATTTAAACATTTTTTTCGAAGAAAATTTAATTGAAGCATTTGATAATTTAAATTATAAAAATTCAGATATAATTATGCTTGCAGATAAAATAGAAATAGATTTATTAACAAAAAATTCAAAAATATATAATTTTGATAAAGATAATGTCATAATTAAAAGTAGAGATTTAAATGGCAATAATTAAAAAGTTTAGAATAAAATCCTTCAAAAATTTTGAACCAGTGCTTAAATTAGATAAGGTAAGTTTTTCATTTAAAAAAAGACCAATATTAGACGCAATCAGTTTTAATTTAAATCAAGGAGAAATTTTAGGTTTGTTGGGTCCAAATGGTGTTGGAAAATCAACAATCTTTAATCTTATTACAGGCCTTTTAAAACCAAATTTTGGTTCAATTTCGATCAATAATAAAAATGTTTTAAATTATCCAATTGCTGAAAGAGCAATAACATTTAACATAGGATATGTTCCTCAGTACGGTGGATACTTCCATGATTTAACCTTGCTTGAAAATCTTAAGGCAATTGCAGAAATCCAAATTGTAGATAATTCAACCAGACTAAATACTGTTGAAAAAATAATATCCCAATTTGAATTTGACTCGATCATAAACATACCCGCAAAATTTCTTTCAGGTGGGCAAAAAAAGAAATTAGTGATCGCTTTGGCTTTAATGAACAATCCTAAAGTTTTGCTTCTTGATGAGCCGTTCGCAGCACTTGATGTATTAACAATAAAAATGTTAAAAGAACTCATAGTTAACCTTCAATCACAAGAAAAAATAAGTATTTGTATTTGTGATCACCAAGCAAGAGATCTTTTATCCTGTGTCGATAATGCTTTAATCTTATCAAATTGTAAAATCATTGCTAAAGGGACACCAACTCAGTTAGTTAATGATATCAAAGCAAAGAATGCGTATTTTGGCGACTCATTCAAATTTAATTAATTTTAATGTCTAATATTTTTGTAATAAAAAAAAAAATTAGAAGTTTTAAAAATAAAACAGTAAATGTGAGTGGTGACAAAAGTCTAAGTATAAGATGGGTTCTATTAGCATCTCTAGCTGACGGCAAATCAAGAGCATTTAATCTTCTAAACTCAGATGATGTCAAAGCATCTATTAATGCAATTAAAAGACTGGGTATTAAGGTTAAATTTAAAAAAGATTTTTGCGAAATTTATGGCAAAGGCTTAGATGGATATGAATATAAAAAAAATATTGTTATAGACGCAAAAAACTCTGGAACACTAGGAAGATTAATTTTGGGTTTACTGGTTAATTCTGAGGAAAAAATAAATATTGTTGGTGATAAAAGTTTATCAAAAAGGGATTTCAAAAGAGTGGCTGATCCACTTAAAAAATTTGGAGCTAAATTAAAACTTAGAAACAATAATAATTTACCTTTAAGCATTTTAGGCACTAAAAATTTGAAACCAATAGAGTATTTTGAAAATAAAGGATCTGCTCAATGCAAAAGTAGTGTAATATTTGCGGGGTTGAGAACTATGGGTTCAACAATTATAAAAGCAAGAAAGTCCAGGGACCATACAGAATTATTATGTAAACACCTTAAGCTTCCAGTTTATTTATCCAGAAAAAAAAATTATGATCTTATTAAAATAAAAAAAGCTAAAAAAATAAATTCATTTAATTATCATATTCCTTCTGATATGAGCTCAGCAGCATTTTTCATAGTGCTAACTTGTTTGACAGAAAACTCAGCTTTAACTGTAAAAAATGTTAATATTAATTTTTCAAGAACAGGCATAATAACTATTTTAAAAAAAATGGGTGTAAAAATTATTTTTAAAAATAAAAGACGATACAAGGGTGAATTAATAGCAGATATTTTTGTCAAAAGCCCAAAAAATTTAATATCAATTAATTGTCCGGCAAAACTAAATAGTAGATCAATAGACGAATTTCTTTTAATTTTTTTGGTAGCAGCGAAAGCAAAAGGTGTATCTTATTTTAAAAATTTAAGCGAACTAAATCAAAAAGAAAGTCCAAGACTCAAATGGGGCTCCAAGATATTATCTTTGATGGGAATAAAAAATGTGACTACAAATAGCTCTATCAAAATTTTTGGAAATCCTAATATTAAAATAGAAAAAAAAATAGTTATTAAAGATTACCTGAAAGATCATAGAATATTCATGTCTTCAGCTATAGCCGGGTTAACGTTTGGAGGAAAATGGCAAATACACGATAAAGATTCAGTTAAATCGTCTTTTCCAAATTTTTTGAAAATTTTAAAAGATATAGAGAATGGAAGCTAAAAAAAAATTGAAGATAGCAATTGATTCACCTGCGGCAGCTGGCGCAGGCACATTAGCAAAAAAAATCTCCAATTATTATAATCTGTATTATCTAGATACGGGTAAGATCTATAGGTATGTTGCTTATTTAAAAATTAAATATCCAAAAAAATTTAGTGATAATTTTATCAAAAAAAAAATAAAAAAACTCAATGTCAAGGAGCTAAAAAAAAAAGAGTTAATTTCAGATCAAGTAGGAATAGAGGCATCTATAATTTCAAAAAGAAAATATATTCGAAAAATTGTTCACAAGTTTCAAATTAAATGTGCTTATCAGCCTCCTAAAATTTATAACGGATCTTGTTTAGATGGAAGAGATATTACATATAACATAATTCCAGATGCAGATATCAAATTTTTTATCACTGCTAATCTAAAAACAAGGGCTTTCAGAAGATATAAAGAATTAAAATCAATTAACAAAAAAACAAATTATAATGAAGTGCTTAAAAGCATCAAAAAACGCGATAAAAGTGACTATAATCGTAAAATAGCTCCACTCAAGAAAACTAGAGATTCAGTATTGATAAACACTACAAAGTTATCTAAAAGATCCTGTTTTTTAAAAATAAAAAAAATTATAGACAGGAAATTAAATATTAATGGAAATTTATAAGGATTTATCGAGTCCAGCATCAAAAGAATTTGAAGAACTTCTAAATAGCCAGTTATCAAAATCTCAAATTGAAGAAGGAAAAATCATTGAAGGAAAAATTAACAAAATTACAGAAAAATTTGTTTTTCTTTTTGTTGAAGGTTTAAAAAGTGAACCCGTTTTAGATGTTAATGAATTAAAAAGCATGGGATTAACTGAAAAGCTTAAGGTTGGTGAAAAAATTCCGGTTCTATTAGAAAAAATAGAAGACAAGAATGGTGAGGTTTTAGTTTCAGCTAGTAAAGCGCAAAAAATAAAAGGATGGGATAAACTTGTTGAAGCTTATGAAAAAAATGAACCCATAATGGGAAAAATTACCTCAAAATGTAAAGGTGGTTGCATAGTGGAACACATTGAAACTGGTTCTTTGATGTTTTTACCTGGATCACAGATTAGCGATAAGCCAATAAAAGATATAAGCCACTTAATGAATGAACCTCAAAAATTTGCATTGATTAAATTAGATAAGATCAGAGGTAACGCATGCGTTTCTAGAAGAGAAATAATATCTAATTTTAAAAAAGAGGATAAAGCAAAGATTGTGGATAAGTATAAAGTTGGAGATATTATAAAAAATGCTGAGGTAAAAGGCTATAGTACTTTTGGCTGTTTTTTTAATGTAAATGATGAAATAGATGTACTAGTACATTTACAGGAAATTTCCTACTCTAGAGTAAATCATCCAGATGAGGTATTTAATATTGGTGAAAAACATGATCTGAAGGTTATTTCTGTTGATAAGGAAAAACTTCAAGTGGGATGCTCTGTGAAACAATTGTCACCAGATCCTTTCGAGCATATTGAAAATTATGAATTAAATAAAGTTTACAGGGCAAAAGTAATGAAGATTATGGATTTTGGTGCTTTTTGTGAACTAGAGCCTGGGTTAACAACTTTATTACACTCTAGTGAACTTAGTTGGACCAAAAAAAATGTTTCTGCAAAAAAGATGTTTAATATAGGTGATGAAATAGACTGTATTATAACTGAAATAGATAAAGAAAAAAGAAGAGTGGCCATATCTCATAGATTGACAAAAGAAAATCCGTTTGAAACTTTTGAAAAAAAATATCCAATAAATTCGATTTTTGAAGCTGAGGTAGTTAATAAAAACGAATATTCCATATTTGTGAAAGCCGTAGATATCGATGTAGATGCATTTTTACATTGTAATGATTTGACTTACTTAAATAATGGTGAAGACGAACTGTTGAAATATAAAAAAGGTGACAAAATAAAAGTCAAAGTATTAGAAATAAAAACTTCTGAACAAAAAATTAGAGTCGGTCTAAAACAAACACAGCCAGATCCTTTTGATTGGTTTAAAGATAAAATGATTAATCAAACAATAACTGTAAAAATTATTTCTACAGATAATAAAGGTTTAATTGTCAGACCTGAGGGATGTGAAATGGATTTTATAATTAAAAAATCTCAAATTGCAATTAACGCTGCAGATGCTCGTCCAAGTAGATTTACAGGAGGTGAAAAAGTCGACTGTGCCATAGCTGAATTAGATTTAAATAAAAAAAAAGTTTCTCTAAGCATGAAGCTTCTTGAGGAAATAGAAAAAAAAGAAGCTTTAGATAAATACGGAGCTGAAGGGTCAGGAAAAAACCTTCCCTTTTCGTCTCTTTCTGAGGATTTAAAAAAAAAGAACGAGGATAAAAAATAAACAATTGTAAAAGGATTTAATTTTTGACTGTTGTTAAATCTAAACTTTTAAATCAATTATCAAAAAATTATCCAAATTTTTTAAAAAAAGATTTAGAAAAATTTTCTAATATAATCCTAAAAGAAATAAAAAATACTCTTAAAAGAGGGGAAAGAGTAGAGCTAAGAGGATTCGGAATATTTTCATCAAAAATCCAAAAGGCAAGAATTTCAAGAAATCCTAAAACTGGAGAAAAAATAAATACACCGTTAAAAAAAACTATTCACTTTAAAATGTCAAAAGAAATGTTTAAAAAATTAAATAATGAAAAAGAATAAAATTTTTGTTGCGTGTGACACAACCAAAATTTCAAAAATAAATGAAATAATCAAAAAAACAAAAAATAATAAGATAAAGGTTGGATATAAATTTGGGTTAGAGTTCTTAAATTCGAAATATGGTAGAAATTTTTTAACTAAATTAAGAAATAGAATAATCTTTATTGATCTTAAACTTCACGATATACCAAATACATGTGTATCAACAATAAAAGCTGTAAAAGATTTAAGAGCAAATTACTTAACTATTCACATTAGTTCAGGCTTAGAGGTGCTTAAAGCTTGTAAAAGAGTTTCAGGCAAAACTAAATTGACTGGTGTTACACTTTTAACATCAATGAATAACAAAGCTTTAAAAGAAATAGGATTTAACAAACAATTGGAAAAATTAGTTTACCATCAAGCAAAATTAGCGAAAAGGGCAAATCTTGATGCTATAGTTTGTAGTCCTCGAGAGGTAAAAATTGTTAAAAAAGTTTTTAACAAAGAAATAATAACACCTGGAATTAGAATCAAACCCAATAATGATGACCAAAAAAGAGTTCTAACACCCAAACAAGCTTATAAAAATGGAAGCGATTGGTTAGTTATCGGAAGACCAATTACTCAAGGTAATATTAAAAAAAACATTCAATCATTAATTGATCATTTGAATTAATGGCTTTGAAATTGAAAATTTGTGGAGTTTCAAACGTAAGAACTTTAGAATATTTAGTTAATCATAAACGACCTCCAGAATTTATTGGCTTTATAGTAAATTATCCAAAATCTAAAAGATACGTAAATAAAGAAAAACTTAATAAATTATTTAAAATAAAAAAGAAAAGTTGTTTATACGTGGCTGTGTTAGTTAATCCAGAAAAAAAAATTCTTGAAGAAATAAAGAATTTACCTTTTGACTATTATCAACTCTATGATTGTAATTTTGAGGAAACAAATGCTATTAAAAAAAAATATGATAAAAAAATTATTACTGCCATAACCGTGGAAGATGCTGATGATGTCAATAAATATAAATTATATGAAAATGTAGCAGACATGTATCTATTTGATAGTAAAGGTTATGAGAAAAGCAAATCTTTTAATCATTCATATATTGAAAATATAAATTCTAAAAAAGAAGTAATGTTGGCTGGCGATATTCATTTGAACGATAATCTTGAAAAATACAAAAAAATAGCAGATATTATAGATATATCTGGTGGATTAGAAACCTTTGGATTAAAAGATATTTCCAAAATAGAGATTTTTTTAAAAAAAATGCAAAATTTAGATAATGAAACTTAAAAAAAAAATTCCTATAATTGATCAACATGACAAATTTGGGTTTTGGGGTGGAAAGTTTGGAGGTAATTTCATTCCCGAGACTCTTAAAAAACCAATAGAGGATCTCACAGACGAATTTGGAAAGCTAAGAAAAGATCGAAAATTTATTAAAAAAAGGGATTTTTATTTTAAAAATTATATAGGATCGCCTACTTCTTTTATCAAATTAGAAAATTTGTCAAATTATTTAGGTGGAGCACAAATCTGGGCAAAAGTAGTATCAGAAGCCAATGGTGGAGCTCATAAGATATATAATGCAACAGTCCATGCTCTTATTTGCAAAGCTATGGGAAAAAAATATATCATTGGTGATACTGGAGCGGGATATGCTGGAAAAATGCTAAGTATGGCAGCAAAAAAATTTGGCTTAAAGTGTAAAATTTTTATGGGGGCTAAGGATATAAAAAGACAAAAGCCTAATTGTGATGCTATGAAAGAAAATGGTGCAGAAATTGTACCAGTTTATTCCGGTAGCCAAACTTTGGTTGATGCTGTTAGCGAATGCATGAGATATTGGGTTTCTAATTGTGACAATACTCATATGTGTGTTGGTTCTACAGTTGGTCCAAATATTTTTGTTAAAATCTGTGGCTGGAGCACTGCCCAAATTTCACGAGAGTTAAAGGCTCAGCTAAAAGAAAAATTTAAAAAAGTTCCAAAAAAATTAAAGCTTATAAACTGTGTTGGTGGTGGGAGTTCTGCATATGGTTTTTGGAGCGAATTTATTGATTATGATAAAGCGCATATTGAATTAATAGGTGTAGAGGCAGGAGGTCCAAAAAAATCATTGTTACATGCTGCACCTTTGAGTAGAAATGCTAAGATTGGAATTTTACATGGAGCAGCGTCATATGTTTGTCAAAATAATGAAGGTCAAATTCATGAAACAGAGTCAATAAGTGCTGGACTTGATTACCCGGGTGTTAGTCCAATTCATTGCTTTTTAAAAGATACAAAAAGAGCAAGATATACTTACGCAACTGACGAGGAAGCATTAGCTGCATATCAATTAGTGACTAAATTTGAGAAACTTAATCCAAGCCTTGAGCCAAGTCATGCTTTTGCTGAAGCTATCAAAATCGCACCTAAATTAAGTAAAAATACAATACTAATTGTCAACTCATGTGGGGATGCTAAAAAAGATAGAGATATTTTGAGAGAAAGACTGGGTAAAAATTGATCAAAAATTCGTTAATCAATCAATCATTTCAAAATGCAAAAAATGAAAAAAGACCAGCACTACTTACCTACACTGTTGCTGGTGATAATACAAAAAAAAAGTCTTTGGAAATCTTAAAATCTATATCCAATTATGCAGATATTTGTGAATTGGGATTTCCTCATAATACTCCAATTGCTGATGGTGGCCAAATTCAAACTAGTGCTTACAGAGCAATTAAAAATGGAGTGAAAATAAATGATGTATTCTCAATTGTGAGTAATTTTAAAAGATCAAAGAAAAATAAGCCAATAATTTTAATGGGCTACTACAATATGGTTTATCAATACAACGAAAATAAATTTATATCAAAATGTAAAAAAGCCAGAGTAGATGGTTTAATTATTGTTGACTTGCCTTACCCAGAAAATAAAATTTTTGCGTCTAAATGTAAAAGAAATAATATCAATTTTATTCAACTTATTTCACCAACTACTTCAAAATCAAGATTAAAAAAGATTATTAATGACTCTCATGATATGATCTATTATATAAGTATGTTATCTACTACAGGAGGGAAGCTAAAAGTTTCTGCTAAAGAAATAATTAAAAAATATCAAAAAATTAAAAATCATAATAAATCAAAAAATGTTGTAATTGGATTCGGAATTACTAGGAAAACGATAAAATCGTTAAAAAAAGCTGATGGGTTAGTGGTTGGAAGTGCAATTTGTAAGGAAATTACAAGATCTATTAAAAAAAGACAAAATGCTGTCACAAATGTTATTAATCTAGTAAAAGAATTAAAAAATAAAATTAAATGAACTGGATCACAAAAATAATTAAAGCAGGTGAAAAAATTAAAACTGCTATTCATAAAAGAGCGACAAAAGATGATATCGCGAATAGTGATTGGACTTCTTGTTGCAAGGGTCCAATCTTAAAAAAAGAATTTGAGCAAAATTTATGGGTTTGCCCAGATTGTAATAAACACCATAGAATAACTCCTAAACAAAGATTTGATATCTTATTTGGTAAAAATAATTATGAAATATTAAAAACACCCATACCAAATGATGATCCATTAAACTGGTCAGACTCTAAGCCTTACAAAGAAAGATTGAAAACTGCGAGAAAAAAAACTGGTATGAACTGTGGAATGATGGTTGCATGTGGAACAATACATGACATTAAAATTACATCAGTTGCATCAGATTTCAATTTTTTAGGAGCCTCCATGGCAGCTGCAGAGGGTGAGGCTTTTTTATATGGAATACAATATGCGATAGAAAATAAAACACCATTCTTATGTGTAAGTTCTGGTGGAGGAATGAGAATGATGGAAAGTCTTATCTCTTTATCTCAAATGACAAGAACGACCATTGCAATTAACGAACTAAAAAAAAATAATCTACCTTACATAGTTTGTATAACTGACCCAACTGCTGGGGGGATTACAGCATCATATGCTATGCTAGGAGATATACATTTAGCTGAACCAGGTGCTTTAATCGCGTTTGCAGGTGCTAGAGTTATACAAGGAACTGTTAAAGAAGAATTGCCTGAGGGTTTTCAAAAAAGTGAATATTTAGAAAAAACAGGATTTGTTGACTTAATAGTGGACAGAAAGGATCTTTCAGAAAAAATAGGTAATTTATTATCAATATTGTTAAAGAAAAATTCTGCTATAAGCACTGATGAGAATGAAGTTACAGAAGATACTCAGTCGCTTTCAAAAGTTGCATCCTAAAGAAATTGATCTAAGCTTAGATCGCATTAAAAATTTGTGTGCAAAATTAGGTAATCCTCAAGATAAAATCAAAGCTATCTCTGTTATTGGAACTAATGGTAAAAATTCTACTATTCAAGCTTGTTATTCAATCTTAAAAGAAGCTCAAATTAAGTGTAATATTTATACAAGCCCACATATAAAAAAAATTAATGAGAGATTTGTCTTTAACAACAAAGAATTGTCTGATGACGAATTAGCTGCTCTTTTTGAAAAAGTTGAGAAAATTAATGAAAATCAACCCATAACATTTTTTGAAATACTCACAGCATGTTTCTTCTACAAAGCCGCTAAATATCCAAATAATATTAATTTAATTGAGTCTGGGCTTTTTTTCAGATTTGATGCAACAAACATTTTAAGAAATAACTTAGCTAGTATTATAACTTCAATTAGCAAAGATCACCTTGATTGGCTACCAAATTCTAAGCAGACCATTGAAAAAATTGTATTTGAAAAAACCTCTTCCTTATTAGACACAAATATTATTGTAGCTAAACAAAATGATGAACAAACAATGAATTTAATAAAAAAAACTATTAAAAAAAATAAATCAAATAAAATTTATTATGATGAGGAATATTATTTCAAAAAAAATGAGGATAATTCGTTTTATTTCAAAGATAAAAAAGGTGGTTTAGCGTTGCCAAAACCAAACGTTTTGGGCCAGTTTCAATTAGAAAACATTTCTACTGCAATAGCAACTCTGCGAATACTCAATCTAGGTGTTGAGGGCAATCATATTAAAAATGGTATTCAAAAGATAAATAATCTTGGAAGACTTCAGCTTATTGAGTCTGGTAAATTAAAAAATTTAGTAAAAAACAATCCAATTCTTATATCTGGTGACCACAATGAAGACGGAGCAAGGGTATTGAATGAGTATCTAAGTAGTTTAAATTGTAACAAACATCTTATAATTGGCATGATGGCTAATAAGGAACATGAAAAATACATTAGTTATTTTAAAAATATTTCTTCAATAACTACAGTTGATATTCCTAACCAACCTAATTCGATCTCTGGTAAAAAATTAAAAGATAAATTTAAAAATTTTTCAAATGTTGATTATAAAGAAAGTATTGAAGGGGCAATAAAGTCTAAAAAACTAAAACACGGAGATTTATTACTTATCACAGGATCACTTTATTTGTGTGGAGAGTTTTTAAATCTAAATTAGATATTTTTATCTAAAAATTCTTTCATGTGACTTTCTGGGACACCACCTACTTTTCTGTCTACTTCTACACCTTTTTTATAAATAATTACCGTAGGAACACCTCTGATTCCTGCAGCACTACCTGTATTAATTCCTCCATCTTCAATATCAGCATAATAAAATTCGGCCTTACCTTTATATTCTGCAGCTAATTTATCCATCACAGGTTTTAATGTTTTACAAGGTCCACACCAAGCAGCACTAAATTGAATTACAGATACATCTTCATTTTTGATTTTACTATCAAAATCTTCATCTTTAAAATCTGTAAGCATAAAACCTTTCTAATTATAAGTTTATATATGTCAACTAGGCAATTTCATATTTTTTTTCAATTGACATTATAAATGCATTAATTTCATCTAATTTTCTTAATTCATTTTCATCATCATTATTTGAAGCTTGATCTCGTAAATAATCAATTTCGGTATAAGCCATATTTACAGTTTGCCATTTTTCTTTATTTTTACTTAGAATTCTTCTCGCTATCTCACTTTTAATATTTTTATAAAGATCTGGTGGTAAAATTTGCGGTGCTTCTTGAAAAATAATTTTTTGACCAAACCAGCAACATCTTTTATCTTGAAACTTATCAAGTAATCGTAATTTGTCTTCCCATGATGAACTATGCCAAGTTTTAAATAACGCAGTATCTTTATTAGGTATAAATTTCTCATAAAGAGTTTCCTCAGGAAGTAAATCTTCTTGAGTCTTCATTTGATTTTTTTCTTCTGCAGCCTCTCTATTTATTATTTGAATATTTTTACAAAAGTTTTCATTATTTCTAACTAGCTGTGACCTCTTTTTTATAGTTTCTAAATTTAAATCTGTGTATGGTTTTTGTTTTAATGCAAATTCTTTATCACAAACTACTGGAGCCTTATTTGTCTTTAAAACTCTCAGGGCTTTTGGACTAAATTTTTTTAACGTTTCTCTCAGCTGATCAACTGATAAGTCTAGTAATGGCTCTGGATCCCTTCTCAAATCCCAAAGATATCCCCAGGATGCATACGAAGGGTGAAAGCATTGATTTGGGTGTAATGTACTCACTAAATACATCATATTTCTTCCCTTCACATTTTCAAAAATTGAATACACCCCATCACTTTTCAAAATGGTTTCAACACTTGATTTTGTTGATGTTTTTAAAAATGTTTGCCAATTTTCTTTATGTTTCTCCTTTATAATTCTTAATACTTTTAAGGAATTTTGGGCATCCACATAAGCTGTATGGCTGGCAGAAGTGTCAAAACCCTGCATTCTAGACAAAGATTCTAATGCAAGGCTTGGATTTCCTGCCTCTGTTAATTCTGTTTTTAAAGTCTCTGAATTTAAAGTTTGAGCCGCTCTAGCTATGTGTAAACCATCGTGTTCACTATTGGGCGAAGAGTGTGTAGCATAAGGATACCTATTACCCTTAAAAAAATTAAAATGAAACATTCTTCTATCGAAATTTAGATTTGACCAACCCATAAACATTGCTGGAGCACATTTTGAGAAAAAATTTTCAACAGCACCTAAAAAATCATAATGTGAATAATTGCCTTTAGTTAATAAATCAATGCTTGTTGAATTTACAAGTAATGCTTTAGCACTTGGCACTTCTCCTTCTGGCATCCTGCCTCTAATATTTAGTTTTCCAATTTCTTTTAAATTTTTGTCAACTACAACAGCTCCCACTTCAATAATTGATCCCCATATTGTTGAGTTCGTGGTTTCAGTATCGTAAATTACAATTTTATCCATTTTTTTATTATAATTAATTATTTATTTTATTGAACTTTTTTAATCTACCTAAAAACAAATTTTGGTATGTTATTAGCTCAGGTCCTTGAATTTTAAATTCTTGAAATAAATTGTCCACTGTACAAACTAAAATAACACATGCATTAATATTTGAACTATAAACAATATTATGTGCTAAAGAGTAAGCAGCGGTTTGTAAAAACCAAGTGTCTATGTACTCTGCTTTTTTAGGTTTGTTAGACTGCTTAAAATCAATTATTGTCTCTTTTCCTTCATAAAGGCCCACACAATCTGCTGTACCTGCGTATTTCTCGGGATAATGCATTGTGCACTCCACACCGTATATTTCCTCTAATCTATTTGTTAAACCTTTATCAATAATTTCTTTTGCCATTTTTTTAAATTGCTCATTGTCTTCAAAGAAACTTAAATTTTCTCTACCCAAAAGAAAAGACTCTAAATAACTGTGCATCTGGGAGCCTCTGCTACTTGCCGCTTTTGTAATAGCTTCAGCTTCTTTGTGACCAGTTCTTTCACGCCAATTTGCTAAAGCTGCTTTATCTTCTTCAGACTTTGTTGCATCAAGTATTGAAGTCACACTAGGTAATTTAGCTTCACCCAAAACATATCTTCTTATTCCATCCTCTGTCGCTCTTGAACTTGTAGGATAGTTGTATTTTTTGTTCCAACGCATGGGATTTCTTATAGTCGGTATTATCTGAAAAACGAAATTATTTTTTAAGCTGTTTATTTCTCCCAACAAAACTCTCGACGTTCTCTTTCAGCACAGCTTTTTCAACTTGCTCGGGATCTTTAATATTTTCTAAAGTTCTAGTGATTGATCTAGCATCAGTTCCAAACTTATCAACTACATTCATGGCTTCTTCTAGTTTTTTTCTTAAAACTATAACGTTGTCAAAATGCTTTGCAAACCTTGTACTAATTGTTTTTAAGTGGTTATAAATTTCTGTAGCACCCTTTTGAACCTTAAGAGATTGAAATCCCATGTGTAAAGATTG
>TARA_B100000963_G_scaffold202610_2_pt1 | contig 17568 bp, 10 predicted proteins | sample TARA_B100000963 | Tara Oceans TARA_B100000963 (sample SAMEA2622097) | marine metagenome | biome: marine biome (ENVO:00000447); feature: surface water layer (ENVO:00002042); material: "saline water (ENVO:00002010), including plankton (ENVO:xxxxxxxx)" | depth 5 m | reverse complement strand
AGCCCGTCAAATTCTCGAAGGTCTCCGCTTACTGCATACCTTTCTATCGCCGCAACAACAAACTTATCACAGCTACCACAGTTGTGGGCGCCTCGAACTTTACCGCCGGCAGTCGGGTGTACTATGAGCCGACAAATTTGGTCTGATGAGCCGTTTACTCCGCCTTCAGGATAGATATGTGGATGAGCTTGTTTGATCATTTCAACCAATGACCATAGCCAAGGCGGGCGATACTCGTTATGCCTATGTAATCTGTCGATTATCGTACCTCTTTGAATATTCATCGGGTTTACTGATATCTCGTCACTCCTGGACGCGACATCGATTATCCATCGGACGCCATGATCAAGGGCGTCTTTTTCCGACATAAATGGAGGTTTAAACATCAGATAAGTTTTGACTCTAAGGTTGAACTTGCGAAGATTCTCAACGGCTCTATCCCATGCCTTTGTCGAAAATCCCTTGTTGATGTGAAACCGTAACACTTCATCGTCGTATGCTTCTAAGCCAATCGCCACAGTAAATGAAGGATTCAGGGCGGTTGCCCATGCGAGTTTCTTTTCACTCAATTGTTCACAACGGCTTTCAACAATCAACTCTTTCCCCAGTTCGTGACACTCACGAAGAACCGTTTCTTGAAACTCTAGCGGAATTTCTCGATCCTCCAAAAGTGATCCTGAGGTGTAGATTTTAACCATTTGTTGACCTGAGAAATTGTCATATTTATCTTTCGCAGATTCCCACTGAGAATGAAGATTTTCATTTGTTACGTCGTCTCTAGTGTCGTTGAAATATCCACAAAATGTGCAACCACTAGACCACCACCAGTGACAGCCTTTGGTGCGTAAAATTACTGTCACAGCACTACAAGGAGTTCCATCAGGCAGAGTCTCTGGGGTAACATATACTGTCGCAGGTTTATCAGCATCCCAAGACTGTTGTTTTTCCCTTGCCCATGGCGTATTTGCTGGCGCTTTTACTAAATGATGGATTCTAGCAGGCTTGTCATTGTTGCCAACTAGAGTAAGTGAGATTTTTTTATCCATGATTTCACCTACTTACGTTTGAATAGTATCGACGAGCCTGCCTGCACGAATTGTCCTTTCGGCAACTCTGAATTGCCAGATTCCGCAGACTCTACTACCGGAGTAAAAATCTCTGCCGGCGCGCGGATATCAACCCTGGAACCGAGGCGTATCATACCGTATCTTTGTCCACGTCTCAACTCATCGCCAACAGCTGTCCAAGGCACTATCGTTCTTGCAAGAGCGCCAGAAATTTGGCATACTTCAATTCTTAAGTCCTCTTCGCACAATAGTACTGTCCTTACTCTTTCATTGTGTTCACTCTCTTTTTTCATTGCAGGCAAAAATGGCCCCCTACGACGACCTTGGCCTGTACGATGTTCCATTCTCTCTATGATTGCTGCACACGGTGAGCGGTTGACATGAACATCCAACGGTGACATGAATATGGCGATCCGGAATACATCTGTCGATGACTCTTCTCCTTCAGGTACGGGTTCGAATCGTTGTTCTGTAGCAAAGGACAGTGGGTTTTGAATTGTTTCTGGGTACCAAGGACCGGTCAGCTTATCTGACTCGATTTTGTCTGAATTTAATTCCTCTTGGTTTGGCCTTCTTCCGGTAGCGCGCTCCCGTCTGACAAACATCACATGTCCGTCAGCAGGCGAAACTAACACACCTTCATCTGATGGAATTTTTCGGTCTGGATCGCGCCAAAAATTTACAAAAAACGCTGATAGCATCCAACATAGTACGCCAAATAAGTGCATCAAGCCGTTAATCGAATTGATGGTAACTCCGATTATGATGGCGCTAGTGCCCATCATGAAAGTAATCAGTACTGGGGCGTGCCCGCCCCTAGCAAGGCCACCCATGATATCACCTAGTTGTCAGCCCAAGGGTCTTCATCATCGCCCCATGTAGGCGTTGGTGCTGGTGCCGGAGCTTCTTCAACGGCTGCCTCTTCGGCTGGCACCTCTTCGACCGGTTCGGCTGCCGCTTCTTTTACTGGCTCTTCCTCGACCGTTTCCTCAGTTGCAGTCTCGATTGCTTCCTCAACTGCCTCATCATTATAGTCTTCATCACCAGAATCTTCAGTCTTGGAGTTGATTTCTTCTGCCTCTTCAACAGTCATTTCTGCTGCTCTAGCCTCAACCATCTCATCAACTCTCTCTTCGAACGCTCTAGCCATATGTTGGGATTTGCGCTCTGCTTCAACGGCTCGCTCAATCATCTCATATCTCTCCTTGATTGCTTTATTCAAGTCCTCAAACAGAGTCATATGAGAAACATACCAATCATCTCTAACCTTCATTTCAGTAACTGCAAGTTTTAGATCGTCATCAAGTTCTGTTGCGATATTAAATATCTTACCAAGACGATCTTTTTCTCTAGAATATTTTTCTTCCATTTTTTCAAGTTCAGGCTCTAAATGTTCAACTCTTTTATCAGCCTTTGTAGCCTTCATTTCTAAATCTCTGATACGGAAGTCTTTCTCCGCAATCAACGATTCTTGAGCTTCTTTTTCAATTTCTCTTTCGATAATTTCTTTCTCTAGAACTTCTATCTCCGCTCTAGCGTCTAAGAGGTCTTTTTCTTGACCCTCATACGCAGCGAATAGTTTCTGAAGCCTTTCGGTTTCAGTAGCAAGTGCTTCTTCGAGTTCACTGATTCGAATCTCTGGAGTTATTGTTCCCTCATCCGCCATACAATCACCTAGAGTATATCCTCTTCAATAACCCCCACTCACACACCCCATATCAAAGGAACGCTTCATTAGGTCAATAATAATCAGTTAATACTCGATTAGATTGTATCTGTAGCATTGATTAATTCCCTTGCAATACTTACCTCGCCCATTGAATGGCCGGCATCAGGCACAATTATCAGGTTGCTATTCGGTAATTTTTTGTGCAGTTCCCAGGCGCTAATTGTTGGACAAACCATATCATAGCGGCCTTGTACTATGGCTATAGGAATGTGTTGAATCTTATCGCAATTGTGCAAAATATGTCCATCTTCAACAAATATTCCATTAATGAAATAATGGCATTCAATTCTTGCAAATGCTACTGCAAAGTCTAAATCTTCAGCTTTATCAAGATATTCGGGGTCGGGAAATAACCGACTCGTAGCCATCTCCCAGCGTGTCCACTCCTTTGCAGCAGCTCTTCTAACCTCAATATCCTCGCTAGTTAACCGAGCATAATAAGCTGCAATGAGATCATGTTGTTCCGCTAACGGGATGTGATTTTGATACGGTTCAAATGCGTCGGGGAAGACGTGACTTGCACCCTGTTGATAGAACCAATGTAGTTCGCTTTTTCGGCACATGAAGATACCTCTAAGTGTGAGGCTCAGAACCCTATCTGGATGATTTTGAGCATAAATTAGCGATAATGTTGAACCCCAAGAGCCGCCAAAAACATGCCATTTGTCGATTGAGAAATGTTCCCTTAGTGCCTCAATATCAGCAACTGAATTGTGAGTATTATTTTCATCTAACTCGGCGTATGGTGTCGACTTGCCACAACCCCTCTGATCAAATTGTATAATGTCAAATTTCTGGGGGTCAAAGTACTGCCTATAGCTAGGCTGGGAGCCACCGCCAGGGCCACCATGAATTACGATGACTGGTTGCCCATTTGGGTTGCCAGCGCGCTCCCAAAAGATGGTGTGGAGTTCCGATACAGGCAGCACTCCTGTACTATAAGGTTCAATCATTGGATAGAGAACTGCGTCGATTTTAGAACTATCTGCCATGGTGTTTGGTCCAGTTGATAGTTGGTAATATTTCGGTCTGAGCGCAAGTTAAATCAAATCGATTCTGATTTATTTCTGAACAAGATTTTAGCCGTTGAATTAAACAATATATCACTAGGGATATCGAAACCTGCGGCAGTGAAGGATTGAACAATATTGGTTTCATGAATCTTATAATCGTTTGACGAGCGAAAATGTTCCAAACGCATCTCGTTCGACCATGTTGTATACACAATTACACGTTCTTCGTCTTCGGCAAATTTTGAACCGAGGCAGCCATTTTCAAGAGCAATTGAAAGAAATGCCACAATCGATTCGGTCATTTCTGCTGTGATTACCTTGTTGTTCTTGTTAGTAATCCAGATTCTAATCACTGGTGATTGTGCCATATAATGTCTATGAAGCCAACGGTTTTACTCTTTTCTATAATCCAACTGAAATGATCTCATTGGAGATAGCTAGTGTATTACGAATATTTTACGCTGCTGAACGAACATAATCATCGTTATCAATAGGAACCCAAACATTTGATTTTTCATCATTCTGGATTTCTAATCTGTACGGGTTGCCTTGATCCCAACACTTCAGAATTATTCCTTCAGTAAATTCTCCAATATTCGCATATACCTTATCACCAACATTGAATCGCAAATCCTCGGCTTTACAATCAAGGAATCCCTGTTCAAGCGCCTTGTGGTCCAAATCTTTGCCGATGAAAACGAATCTACACTCGCGCGCTTCACCTTTTCTCCATGGTTCGATATCCTCACTAAACGCTCCGGAAAATAACATGTGTACACCTTGGAACACGAATTTTTCATCCATTCCTTTAACCGATAGGACGCCTTTGTAACGGAATATATTCTCGCCGGAATCCTGCAATAGTTGGCTAATCCAGTGGTCTAACTTGTTAACATTCAGCGAACCATTGAATTTTGAACTTGTTGACGTCACTCTTTGATCATGTTCATGTTCTGCATCGGTATCTAAGAACTCTGGATCCATTTCCAAGGTCTTTTCTAAATCAAAAGCACCAATGTTAATCAAATTACTTGGATCAATAATGCTATTCTCTGTATGGTATATCGGGGCAAACGCATTGATGGATTTTATTCTCGTCTCTACGTCTTTTATTTCATCTTCAGAAACTAGATCAATCTTGTTTAGCATGATACGATCAGCGAAAGCGAGTTGCTCTACCGCTTCATTTTCAACATCATCTGGCTTTTCGTCATCAAGATGAGGAATGATGTGCTTCGCATCTACCACGGTAATTATTCCATCGAGTTTGTATCTGTCAGCAACCCCCTCGTCGATAAAGAAGGTCTGGGCTACAGGTGCTGGGTCTGCCAGTCCTGTAGTCTCAATTAGTACGCCATCAAAATCTCTGATTCTATCATACAGGTCATCCAAGACTTGAGTTAAATCTCCACGGACTGTACAGCAAATACAGCCATTCATTACCTCAATCACGCTTTCTTCAGAACTCTCCACTAAAATATTTTCATCGATACCAACATCGCCGAATTCGTTTTCAATTACAGCAAATTTCATTTTATGCTCTGTACTTGACAAAATATGATTTAGTAATGTGGTTTTTCCTGACCCCAAAAATCCTGTTAGTACTGTTACTGGTATTCTTCGTTGCTCCATCTCAAACCTACCTCCTATCTAGGCAACCTTCGCAACAACCGGGTGTATTTAATTGACACTAATAATCTCATGACTACTAGTTAATACCGATACTACCATCACAATATATCAAGTACTGAATACCCATAGTCGACGCCATGAGTAAGAAGTTCTTTGTTAAGATTGTAATTGATCCCGAAGTTGACCTAAGGAAATGTGTTGTTGGTGTTGCGTGCGCTGCTCAAGCAATAAAAGACGGTTACGATGTTGATGTGTTTTTTGCAGCAAACGGGGTGAAGATGCTGAATGATGAATTTATTCAAAGCCTCGATAACTCCGGTATGTTACCTGATGGAATGATTTTTGATTTAATGAAAACCATTACCCAACAAGCAACCGGCGTATATTGCTCAACGGGATCTCAAGCCGCTAATGGCGTGACCAAAGAAAATGCGGCGGAAAAGTTGCTCGCTGGTTATGACGATTGGATGACGTGGAGTGGGCCGCCAGGAGTGATTTCACTGAGTGCCAACTCTGATGTTCAGTTGATTTACTAAAGCTGAAGCGACGATTTATTGAGTGGTTTACCTACGCCGGGTTATGGCTAAAAGACCTGCTACCGATGTATTTCATGATTGGGCGTTAGTTGGCAAAGATGAAGGAATGGAAAAAGGGCACGCATTTGCTGTCAATGAAATGCTAGACTTCATCTTCAAACAGGCACAAGATTCGCCAGACAAATTTTCGGCAATTGATGTTGGATGCGGAAATGGCTGGGTAGTTAGGTTATTGAAAAATCACTTTGCTTGTGGTTATGCTGAGGGTATTGATGGCGCAGCTGCCATGATTGAGAAAGCTAAAAAAATTGACCCGGAAGGTAATTATTCACAGCGTACCTTACCAGAGTTCAAGCCCTCAAGAAAATATGACTTTTTACATTCAATGGAGTTTCTATACTATCTTGAGGATCCGCAAAATATGCTTAAATTATTTTTCGACCAATGGATTAACTCGGGCGGCTGGGCGGTTATTGGCATCGACCACTACCTTGAAAATGAGGAAAGCCTAACTTGGCCTGAACATGTTGGAGTAAATATGACGACACTAAGTGTTGATCAATGGCTAGAGGCTTGGAGAAATGCTGGATTCGCTAATATTAAGCATTGGCGAACTGGAAAAAAATCATCGGAAACTCTAATTATAGTAGGTCAAAAATTAGCTTGAATTTTGTTCTCAAAGATTGAGTCTACGGCTTCACAGTTGAAACATTGCTTGCCATCAATGCTTGAACAGCTTTCTGGCTCTTCCACAGCAGATGGTTCGGCAGATAATTTAGCTATCCACTCTAGATGTGATAGTAAGTCGCGCTTGGTGGTTGTGAACTCTTCATTTGTTAGTTCTACACACCTTCCTGATGCAGCAATTAGGATTGCTGGGGGCAAAATCTCCCGTCGTTCTTGGTCTGGTTTATCCGATTCGATTGCCTCGAGAGCTAATGAATAGAGCGTCAGCTGAAACTTATGTTTCTCAAGAATGTCTTTTTCGGCGGCGGTTTGGGGGTACTTAGTCAATGGATCGCCTTGAATAATTTGCAGGTTAGAGCCTTCATTTGGATTATCGGGGTTGAAATCTCCTCTACAACCAGTGGTTTTTAGGTCGACTACCTGTAATAAGCCGCGATCGCTTGCATCTCTAAAGGCTAAAACTAGGTCTGCTCGGCCATCGAAGCTAATCTCTACGCCTGTTACCTCAGCTAGTTTTTTCAACCCCTGAGTCGAGAAACCTAATCGATAAATATCTTTGAGTTCAATCCTATGCTTAAAGAAAAAGGGCAACTCGGTTCTCAGCGCTTCTGGAGTACGATTATGATATGTTTGACCAGCCGAAAATTTACCAATTAACCCTTGATTAACCAGTTTAGCAAGGTGTAGCAATCTGTCTTTCATCATAAGCGCTCTCTGTTTTTCGAATCCTTCTGTGGAAAGTGAAATTCCTTCCTCCAGTAATACTTCTTCAACTAAATCAGGGTCTAGCAAGTCGTTTGTATTCTTATTTTGCCATGTTTTTGGCAGCGGCAAAATAGCCGGTTGATTCTTCTCAAATGGATTTTCCAACCCCAGTTCCAATAATCTATGCATCAAAAGGCCAAATAATTTAGGCTCACAAAACAAATCGCTAGAAGTATGTCCTGATAATTGCAACTCTCTTATCTTCAACATACCTGGGAACCAACCTTTGATTTCTGATATCCAAAAACTTCGTTTGCAGCCAAAGCTTGTATCTAGTTCGTTTGGACTCAATCTTATCTTGTGTTGAACGGGAAATATTGTCGGTTTATCAACCACAGGGCTAGCATACTTCTCCAATGCCGTCATTGCCTGGGATTCTATATTGTGCCATTTCTCTAACGGCGTCACTTGGTTGCCGGACTCGAAACATTCTGGGCCATGATATATTGTAATTGAATCAACGCATTCTCCGCCAAGCATAGCATCTTGATACAAAGAATACGGGTCTAACTTGACGAGGGTTTCTTGATATGGAGATAGGGTAGCACCGAATATATCATCCGGCAATAACCAAGGAGAATCAATTATGTGATTGCTATGTGAAAGATTTCTCAACCCGTCGAGCAACATTGAACCCATGGTGTTTTTTGACGGCTTACTCTTGAAAGATAATTTGTTACTGGATTCATCTATGGTGCAACTAGTATTGGGAGATCCGACCAAGATTAAATGATCTTCAACTCTTGTCAAAGCAACGTAAAATTCTCTCCGTCGTTCTGCTTGTCGTTGGGCGGAGTCGATATTTTTAGCAAATTCCCATAACCCATCATATGGCCTGTCTCTTGATGCCCAAGGATTTATGCGCCCTGCGACTACTTCTGGCGTAACTAATACGTTGTTGCGGGCAGCTAATGATGAGTCTGATTTACCAGCGTGAAACAATCCAGATACTACTACAACTTTGGATTGCAGGCCTTTTGCTCCATGAATTGTCATTATTTTTACTGCCCCGCCGGAGGGGATTGTTTTAGATTGAGGTCCTTTATTGTCCAAGCCCTTCAGTGATTGTAAGTGTGAATGAATTTCGGTTGCTTCGTGACCATACTCACATCCGATATCATAAATTAGCGAACACCAAAGTTCAGCATTCTGCCTCGCCGTATCATCTGGATATGCCATCAATAAATCGGAATGGTCAAGAACAACATCAAAAATTTCGTGAACCGCCCCCTTTGAAGCCAATGTACTAATGTGTTTAATCAACGACTTACCACGCTGAGAAGTGACGCTTTGCTCAATTAACGGCCACCAGTTGGCTGAGTGTTTCTTACCAGAAAATATCTCGTGTATTTGATTGTCATTCAGGCCAGAAATAGGAGAACGAGCGAATGACACTGCAGCAAATTTTGAACTTGGATAAGCCACTAAATTTAGCACTGACATAAGAGCGTTAACTATCGGACGTTTCAATAACTCACCTTGCCGATCGGATATAACTGGAATTCCGCGCGCTTCCAGTCGCCTCAGTAGGTCTGAGATGTGTTTTCGTGAATGTACCAAAATAGTGATGTCTTCAGGAAGGTAATTGTTGTTTAGTTCCTCTATTTCAGTAAACTTGGCTACTTTAGCATTCCACAATCTAGTGCTTTTCCCAGTTAGCAAACTATGTAATCTCAAAGCAATTAATTCGTGCTCAAGGTGTATATTTTTCGAACTAGGGTCAGAGAAAGCGTCGTTTGGTTTCATCAAATCTAGTAGGGGGGTGTCACTGGAAGATTGTAATGGTAAAAGCCACTCCAACTTACCCTTGGTTTGGTCATCGCGAAACGGCCGTAAATCCTGCGCCCTAGCATGCCAGTCCCCTGGCAATATATGGTGCCTTGAATCAAAAACATCACTGAAGATACCATTCATTGTTAGCATCAAATTGTGCAAAGTTCTATGGTTAGATGTAAGATCTATGTGCCCTAAATTTCTGTTAGCAAGTCTTTCTTTCGAAATTGGGATATAGTGCTTGAAGTCTTTTGGAGAATCCTCGAACGCTGCTGGAATATGTTGCCATGGCATCGACTTTTGCGGACCCAATTCAGCGGAATGGTCATTAGAAAAAGATCCTATTTCACCGCCCGCACCAACTGGGCGGGGATCCCTACCGTGGTTTTCTTTTCGCAGGTGCAGAAGTCTTGATTCGGACAGTTCAGTTTGATTAACTTGCTTGATATTGGCTACAGTTTTCTGCATTACCGTAACTTCTGCCTGTCTGAATCGATATATGCTTTGCTTCATATCGCCGACGATACAAATTGTTGGATCCCACGGTCCCGGAGGAGGATCTGGGTCGCCAGCCTCATGCTTTCTTCGGCCCCATAACCTAGATAATAGTCTAAAATGGGCTGGATTTGTATCTTGATATTCATCGATGATGAACGCACCAAATCTTCGACGAATCGTTTGCAGAACCATAAATCTATTTTGCAAATCCTCATGACACTTGGGGAAGTTTTCGGCTAATTTTAATGCGGAATAGATGTGCAAATCTAACCACGGTTCATCGTCTAAACTGTCCAACGCATCTACAACACTTGGGGGATATTCATAGCGAACAGAATCGGGACACCTAGCTAATAATAAATCAGCAGCCAACCTTTGGATATCATCAAAATCATGGACGCCCTCGTTTGATTTCTTCAATTTCATAATATCCTGACAGCCAGAATGAACGATTAGCAAATCAGAAAGTATCGTTGATTGAAGTTCTTTAGAAATAGACAATTTACCTTTCGGAGCAATGTCGTGTAACTCATCATTGATTGATTGGGCTCTCAACTCACAGTCAGAATCCATAAACGGAAGTTGAGAGGTGGGGCTCAACAAAAAAGAGCTGCGACCCAGAATTCTCAAGAGCCTGCCTTCTTTACTTGAGAGCAGATTATTCATCTCAACGCCTATTTTTGACAACTCGTCGAAAATAGCTGTCTTAGTTGAACCCGGTATACCTTTTACTTTGGACTTGGAAAATAGTCCAGGCATCCACCCATTACAATGATTCTGTGCTGGTAAGCCTCCCTTGGGGAAGAATATCATTTCATTCTTTAACAGTCTTGAGTATGTCGTTGATGCTAAAGCAACAAGCCAAACCCATTGCAATTTGCCTTTTGCATCATTTGGGTAGGATTCCCGTGCTAGGTCGACGAGGTGATTAAATCGAGTCGCTGAGGTTGCTTGCTCGGTCTCGCAAGTTAAAACTAAGGCATTATATTCAGATAAAACTACGTCCACCCATGAATTTAATTTGGCATGTAAATTATCGGCGAACTCATCGATTATATCTGCTGCAGGCTCGAGGAACATGTCAAGTAATATTTCGGCATCTAATGGTTTGGATTGGTTCCATTCTATGCCTTTTTGTCGAGACCGCTTTTTCATCGCCCGCTTAGATTCCTCAACAAATAGTGATTTAGTTAGCATTCCGTTGAGTATCACTTCAGCCCTTGCTTGTCCGCCAACTAGGATTGCCAGTCGATTTCTGGACTCAATAAAATTGCTCGCATTTGCACGAACTCCTGCCTCTCTAGCATCAATGTCTGATCTTATCCGCCAAGCTGAGTGAATAGTTTCTTGGATTAGAAGAGGCGAGCGCACCTCGGAAATTTGTTCCTTGGTTGGATTTATTGAAACCAGATCAATGTTTGGCGAGACTAATTGCAATAGAAATGAGTCAATCGTAGAAATTGGAGCTTCATCTAGTGAGGACAATAACATCTCAATATCTCCAGAACGGCGAATTCTTGGGTCAAAAAACCCTTGATCTTTGCTCGTAGGCATTGAACGCGTACGCTCCAAACGTGCTCTAATTCGAGACTTTAGTTCTGCAGCAGCTTTCTTGGTGAAGGTTATTGCGACTACTTCGCTGGGTAGCAATCCTTGCCATTCCTCCATTTCGGTTCGCTCTCTTGAAGGTGCTCTAAGAGCGCCGTGACCTTGTAATGGCTTCCGAGGTCCAGTAGGAAGGAGAATGCGAGATCTTTGCTCTGGAGTGATGAGGTGTTGAACATATCTTTCAGCCATCACAGTTGTTTTCCCGGTTCCGGCACCCGCGTCCAAAGCAATGTGCTTGTCTAAGTCTAAACCAAGTATCTGGCTATCGTTGAATGTAACCACTACTATGCCCCCCCGAGTTCTGCCGACGGGCTCATTCCACTCGTTTTACAGTAGTAACACTGTTTGCACGGAGTAGGGTGAAAATTCCCCGCTTCGGCAGACGATATAGCACGCGCTGATGTTTGAATCCTCTCCTCAATCCAAGCTCTAAATCCACTAGTGTGACTATCACCGCCAGCTTGTTTTGGGGGGAAATGATTAGCAGTATAATTCGTTACAACCCCAATTGATACATCGGCAAGATATTTCAAAATCGAATCGTCAACTTCTACATAGTGATGGGTTTTTTCGCCAACTTCGCTTATTCCGACCCCGACTACACGATCATTTGGATTGGCACATTCCCATGCTTTTGCATATAACGCTAATTGAACCTCATCAAAAATCGCGGTTCTATGGCGGCTACCCTGTTTACCTTGTTTAGGACCTTCAATATTCTTTAAATCTCTAATTACAACCCATCTCTGTTGCTCGTTTAGTATGCCATCGTTTCTAGCCCGCTCTCTATTTTCATCAGAGATCAAAACCGTATCGACTCGATCAATCCTACCCGATAAACGGAAAGTAAAATCGACATTGTCATTTACTTTAGTTGTGATGACACAGCCGTTACCACCAGAGGCTAACTTCCATTCACACGCTATTGGTGCACTATTTTTAAGAGCCAGTTCTGCCTCAAGCATTCTACCAATTCTTCCAATTGGCTCTAACGCAATTTCGTCGTCTAGATATTGTTGCCAAACGCTCGAATCGATTCCAAGCATGTCGCGACATCTATGATGCGCTACTGCATTCTTACGCGCTAACCACGGGGCATTTTGTTGAATGAATACTAATGATGTGTTCCATAATTTTTCAATTGTATCTAATTTACCTTTGAAGATAGGAATTGGCGAGGATACTGGTGGACCGCCAACAACTAAACCATGCACTTCAAGTATGTGTCCTAAGATCTCGTGAACCAATAATCCTCTTGTTCGACTATCAATATCTTCGCTAGATTCTTCTGGTTGACTTGCTAATAGGTGCTTTTCAAGCCAAGCACCGCGTGGACATCGCAACCAAGATTGAATCCTGCTTGCGGACCAAAATTGTTGGTTGAGATTTTGTGCTGTTTTACCGATTACTGACTGAAATACCTCACTTCCAGAATCGAATGGGGGCAAAGGTCTGGGATCGATTGCAGGACTATTCGATCTTGACCCCTTTTTACCAAGATGTGGCCATGATTCCGCGTCAATTGTTACCATTCCAGCTTGGGATTTAGAAGGCCGTAGTATCAAATTGTCAACCGAGACCATGAAATTTCTAGATTCCCATTCTAAGAACTCACCTTTTTGAAGAGTTTTGTGGGTAGGTTGTCGTTTCAGGCGATCGTTGAAAATTTCATATTCATGAGATTTTGCTAGATTAGTTAATGAAATCGGTGCACGGTTGATTGCTTGGTTGTTGGCTAATTTTAGTCCAGCCCTTTGGATGTAGTCCCTTCCTCTATCGCCTGAGCGATTGCCGGTAGCACCCCGAGTTGACATTGTCATTGAAAACGGTCGAGGCGTAAGCCAGCCCGTCTGTTCAGATTCATTTGAAATCGTTAAATTCCAGGGCCTATCTAAATTGTTGGTATCATAACTATCTGGATTGACAAAAGACGGTATATTCTTCATTGTTTGAAAATCGTTGAGATTCTTTTGATACTGTAAAAACTCTGCAAGCGGGGCACTAGGTCCTGCTGCATCGTCTAATGTACTATCCATTACTACTACGGTCTTTGCAGCATTTAGTAAGTGCTTAAGGTGGTGCCTCGCTTTACGGATTTCGATGTCTTGGTTTAGTATCCCTAATTTGAGTCTTGATTCGGTATCAAGCCACGGAACTTTAGGTGCTTTCATTAGCCAAGAGTCTGCATCTAAACCACATAAAATGATTAGATCTGCCTCCATTCCAAACGCTTGCTCGGGAGTATAAATGACAATGTCTTTTGATTCAGTTCTTGTAGATGGTAGTTCTGTTTTATCGATTATCCGCAAAATATGTGATATGAAGTCATTGAAGTTCGTCGGTAACTTAAGTCCTAATTGATTTAGCTCACCCATAATTCGATGGTGTTCTTCGTATACGGTTTGTAGTGCTGGAATGGCTCTAGAGAATTTAGCATCATGTGAAATCAATTTGGTGAGATCTAGGGATTGTAAAATAACATTCAGCCATTCTGTGCCATCTTTAGGCTGTTCTATTAATGGTAATTTTGCCGATGATGAGCAGCCGACATAATCGCTTTTTGACAGTTCATTTGACTCATGACAGAGAGGTGCCCAAATTTTCACAATATTTGCTAACCACCATTGTGTTTCCTCGAACTTTTGCTCCATTATTGCTTCATCGCTTCCAAGATTTGGTTTTGCGATTGACAAAGTGTACATCCACCTCTCTATTGCACCGGGGCCTCCAAGTACGTGGAAATTAAGTGATATATTCTGTAGAATATCTAAATGAGGTTGGGGCTTCCAATCGGAGAATAATGGATGAGTAAGTTTTGAGAGAGCTGAAAATTCCAGGGGAAAACTAGTATTTTCGATTAATCTTCTGAGTTTGTTAAACGACCATGATTCTAAACCGTCACCCATCCTCAAAGCATTCAGCAAACCAGCGATTGAGGATTGCTCGCGTAATTTATTGGACTGCAGGTTGCAAAGTAAACCCAAATCCTTCAATCTTGTAGTCCAGAAATTTATGTTGTTATCTGCAGCAGCGTCGACGATGATTATCTCGCCTTGGGTAGTCTTTAGATAATCACTAACTAATTCTACTGTCGAAGAAATATTGTGTTCTTTCCTTTCCAAAGATATTCGGTGCCATTTAGTTGCCTTTTGAACGCCGGCTTCTGACTTCCATTCTGATTCATCGGTTAAGTTAGACATTTCGTGGGCCGGTAACCAGCTTGGTATCGTCTTTTCAGTAGACCACTCAACATCTTCGATATAGGCGCCGTGGAAACCTAGACGAAAAGATCCGGGGTTACATAGTTGGTGAATAGGAATCATTTTTGAAATTAAATCTAGCAACTCTCTATCCATCTCGGTAAATTCTGGGCTGTGATCAAGCATTACTATTCCACTCAATCCCTTTAACGTGAATGGAATCTCGTCAGATGTCAACAACTTATCATACAAATGAGTCTTCATCAAATGTGGGTGTGTCTTATTAGTTTGCTTTTCAAGCCGCTTTAGCAACGCTCTAAATTCCTTAACACCTGGATCATTATCCCAATTCCATGGAGATTTTAATTCGCTTAGCTCTTTATGTAGTTGAAGTAATCTCTCAGTCTTATACTCACTCCACTTCCTATCTTCGGCGGCGGTAAACATAAACGGGAACTTTCCAGCGTTAGCCCACTTTACCATATTTTGATGAACAAGTGTGAATAGTAAACTATCATTGTCCATGACATTAGGCAGCCTTAGGTCGAGAAAAAGTGAACTAAATAGCCGCTTTAGAGTCAAATGCTTTGAGGTGTCAATCGATGAAATGTGTTCAGAAAGCTTTGCTAACCAAGCTTTTCTAGTATTTTCAGAGGGATAAATGATTAATTTATCGGCTCTAGGGTTACCAATTAAATCTTCAATTAGCCAGCCCGGTATTAATTGCCCGCTAGGGGCGGGCTCAACTGAGAGCATCGAAGGACTAGTCTCAGTTACAACCAACATTACCCCTCCTCAAGATACACTTCCGGCGACGCCTATTGAAGACTTGCCCTACATATAGATGGTAGAGGTTTTTAGCCGTACTGACCTGCAAATATTGTACGTAATTGTGTACTACTGGCACATTACAGAAAATTAATTCATCGGCAATATAATACGACGATTTAATCACAAACACCCCCCGTACAGCCATACAAGTTACAACTAGTTATTGAAAACTATCATCAAACTTGGCGTTATTAGCGATAAACAGGATTGAAAACAATCCTCAGATGGTTTCAAAGGAAAGTAGCGGTTGGACAAACTATGCGAAAAGTTACGATCATATTGGCAATGTTGTTGGTTATCGCAATGACTACCCCGTCTTCAACCGCAAAACCTGCAGTTGACAGCAATAATGGTCCAGTTTTTGGTGGCCAACATACCGATGTCAGCAATCAGTCAAACCAAACAAGTCAAATCAGTATGCTACCACCTATTGCTGAAGACTTCACTGCTACATGGTGTAGTAACTGTGTCAAAGTTGAGCATGCACTTGATGAGCTTGAAGCAGAAGGAGAGTTGCAAAAGTATGAATTTCATGTTGACCCAGACATAGATGAATCGGGATTTGGTTCTCCTGAGATGACTCAACATTTACGCTCCAGATATAATGTCCCAAGTCCTCCATTAGTTGCAATCAATGGAATCATGAAAAAAGAAGGCAGTGTCCCGGAATCGGATAGTTTGGTCTCTGATTATCGTAATATGATGCAGAATCAATTACAATTAGGCAACGCAATCTCATCTTTTAGCTGGACTCCAGCGGCAAATTGTGATTGTGATTTGCCAGACGATATGGGTATAATCAACTGGAATTTGAATGCTGATTTATCGGCTTACTCAAATGCGACCTTGAGTGTCAACGCTTGGATAGTGGAACAATCCGCAGACTTTTCTGGTGGAAGCAATGGCCAAGGGACCTATTTTGATATTGTTAGGCAAATGATTGACCTAGGCGGTAATCCTCAGGGTACCGCAAATATTACCATCCCTGCAGCAATTGACGGGGATGACTTGGAGATTCACCTAGTATACGTACTAGACATACCAGAAGTAGAAGAAGATGATTCACCATTAGTTGCTCCCGATAGTAATGATTCTGCATTACCTGGATTTATGACTAGTTTCACAATTCTAGCGATTACGGCAGCGGCGATGATTTCTCGTCGTGATTAAGTTAGTTTGCTAACGTGCTGAACACTTGAATTACTTTCTCAATGTCTTCATCAGTCACATGCAAATGCACTACTGCTCTGACTGCTGTTGGTCCGACATCTAAGACATCAATGCCATGATTGGCTAACTCGTGCATCAATTTTTTAGCCCCCATCTCGCTGTCAATATAGACCATGTTTGTCTCGACTGAATCTAGATCTATGGTAAAACCGTTCATTTTGTTAATTGATTGTGCTAAATAAGACGCTCTATCATGATCCTCAGCCAATCTAGCGACATTATGTTCTAAAGCAAACAATCCACAGGCAGCCAAAAATCCTGATTGGCGCATTCCTCCACCAAACAATTTTCTCCATCGACTCGCTTTAGCAATAAATTCCTTCGAGCCAACTAAGAGACTACCTACAGGTGCCCCAAGGCCCTTTGACAGACAAATGGATACAGAGTCAAAATTCCTTAGCATTCTATCGATTGGAGTCTCGGTTTTGATTGCTGCATTGAATATTCTTGCACCATCCATATGAATAACGCAATTATGCTCGTGCGCAGTTGCTACAATTGCGTCTAAATTGTCTTGAGAATAGCATGTGCCACCGCCTCGGTTGGCGGTGTTTTCTACACAAACCATCGTGCCATCTGGATAATGCCCCAGACTACCTTCGGCTTTTCTAATTGCTTTAGCAACTGCTTGGGGTGTTAATTGCCCCTTTTCACCATCAATCAAAGCTACAGAGACGCCGGACAAAGCTGCATAACCTCCGCCCTCATACTGATAGATATGGCTAGTTCTTTCCATAATTATCTCATCCCCGGGAGAGGTGTGAGCTCGTATCGCAATGGCGTTGGACATGGTTCCTGAAGGCACAAACAATGCTGCCTCCATGCCACACATTTTAGCAATTTTTTCCTCTAATGCTCTAACGGTTGGATCATCTTGCAGAACGTCATCTCCAACTACTGAGGCCATCATTGCCTCCTTCATCGCTTTAGTCGGTTGAGTTACCGTGTCGCTGCGAAGGTCGATTCTATCAAGATTATACTCTCGCATAGTCACGCCAT
>TARA_B100000963_G_scaffold82608_1_pt1 | contig 17588 bp, 20 predicted proteins | sample TARA_B100000963 | Tara Oceans TARA_B100000963 (sample SAMEA2622097) | marine metagenome | biome: marine biome (ENVO:00000447); feature: surface water layer (ENVO:00002042); material: "saline water (ENVO:00002010), including plankton (ENVO:xxxxxxxx)" | depth 5 m | reverse complement strand
CATATCCTTTACTTGAATTAAACCATTTTACTGTTCCTTCCATAATTTTTTTTCTTAAAATTGTTAATACTATATGAGAAAAATACCCATAAATTCAGGGCAAATATATAAAAAAATCAATAAATCTCTTTTTTTGCAGAATTCAAAGTATTATTTAACAACATTGCTATTGTCATTGGACCAACTCCTCCTGGAACAGGAGTAATATAACTACACTTGTTCTTAACAGCATCAAAATCAACATCACCAATTAATTTCCAACCACTTTTGGTTTTATCAGATTTTACTCTATTAATTCCAACATCTATTATACATACTCCATCCTTAACCATGTCGTCATTAACAAAATTCTTTTTTCCTATAGCAACTATTAAAATATCTGCCATTTTTGTAATCTCATGAAGCCTTTTTGTTTTACTATGAACTAAAGTAACTGTACAATTTCCAGGATTAGAATTTTTTGCCATTAGAATACTCATTGGTGAACCTACGATATGACTTCTTCCAATCACTACACAATGTTTACCAGAACAATTTATATTATATCTTCTTAAAATTTCTATAATTCCTGCTGGAGTAGCTGGAACATATGACGGTAGATTTAAAACCATTTTACCTATGTTTACAGGATGAAACCCATCAACATCTTTACTTGGTGAAATTGACTGTGTAACTTTTTTTTCATCTATATGATCTGGCAAAGGTAGTTGCACTATTAATCCATCAATAGCAGAATCATTATTAATTCTTTCAACTTCAGCTAACAAATCAGATTCGGTAATATTTTCATCTAATCTTAATAGCGTAGATTGAAAGTTAACTTCTTTACAAGCTTTAACCTTTGCATTAACATATGTTTGACTAGCACCATCATTACCAACTAGAATTGCGGCTAAATGTGGTCTTTTATGGCCATTTTTTAATAATAAAGATACTTGGTCAGAAATTTCATTTCTTACATCTAGTGCTACTTTTTTTCCATCTAATAATTTCATAGTATTACATTCCTGGTATTCTTCCATTACCCTTCATCATTTGCATCATTTTACCAGCTCCTCCTCCCTGCATCATTTTCATCATTTTTCCCATTTGACTAAATTGTTTTATCAGTTGATTCACTTGAACTACTGATGTACCACTTCCTTTAGCAATACGTTTTTTTCTATTTCCGTTTAAAACATTTGGATTTTTTCTTTCTTCTAATGTCATAGAATGTATTATAGCCTCTATTCCTTTGAAGGCATCGTCATCAATATCAACATTTTTAATAGCTTTTCCAACTCCAGGAATCATACCCATTAAATCCTTCATGTTTCCCATTTTTTTTATTTGTTGAATCTGCTTTAAAAAATCATCAAATCCAAATTGATTCTTAGCAATCTTTTTTTGAACTTTTCTAGCTTCCTCCTCATCAAATTGTTGCTGTGCTCTTTCAACTAATGAAATCACATCACCCATACCTAAAATTCGTCCTGCCATTCTATCAGGATAAAAAATATCAAGACCATCCATTTTTTCTGATGTACCAATAAATTTGATAGGCTTATCTACAACTGATCGAATAGTTAAAGCTGCTCCTCCTCTTGTATCTCCATCAAGTTTAGTAAGTATTACGCCGTCATAATTTAATTTATCATTAAAAGCTTTTGCAGTATTAACAGCATCTTGTCCTGTCATAGAATCAACAACAAAAAGAATTTCATGAGGATTAACAGTTTCTTTAATATTTGTAATCTCAGTCATCATTTTTTGATCAATTGCTAATCTTCCTGCTGTATCAATTATAACTACATTATGACCATTTTTTTTAGCATATTTTATAGCGTCATTTGCAATTTTGATTGGATCTTTTGTTTCTAAATCTTTATATACATCTACATCAACTTGTTTAGCTAAAACACTTATTTGATCAATTGCGGCGGGACGATAAACATCACAGGCTACCATTAGTGGTTTTTTCTTTTTTTTACTTTTAAGATGAAGTGCAAGTTTTCCAGTAAATGTTGTTTTACCACTACCTTGTAAACCAGCTACTAATATGACTGTAGGATTAGCTGATAAACTAATATCAGAAGATTCACTACCCATTAGTAATGATAACTCATCCTTCATTATTTTAGTTAGAAGTTGACCTGGATCAATAGAAGTCAATACTTTTTGACCAATTGCTTTTTCTTTAACGCTATTTGTAAATAATTTAGCTGTTTTAAAATCAACATCAGCAGAAATTAATGCTCGACGTATTTCTTTCATTGTTTGAGCAACATTAATTTCAGAAATACTTCCTTGACCCTTAAGGACTTTAAAAGCTTTTTCTAGTTTTTGGGATAAATTCTCAAACATATGAGTTTTTTTTATGATACAAAATTAATTATTTCATTCAGTTTGCAACTATATTTCCATTTAAATCATAATAATCTGTCTTTAAAATTTTTACATAAGCAAAGTCTCCAATTTTTAGGATGTATTTATCTGCTTTAACTAAAAATTTATTAACTTCATCTGGGCTATCAAATTCTGTTCTTCCAATGAAATAATCATCCTCTTTGCGATCAAATAAAACTTTAAGTGTACTACCAATCTTTTTTTGATTTAATTTATAAGAAATATCTGAATGCAGATTCATTATTTTTCAGCCCGTTGTCTTTTTATTTTTCATGTACATTATGTTCTAAATTATAAGAAGTATCATGTGCATCATTATTTATTCATTCATGTTAAACAAAAATTTTATTAGCATCTAACTTAGCCATTAAAATTTATGGGTCACATAGATTTTTAAAGCATACAAAAGTAATAATATTAACCTTATTCTTTTTAGTATACTTAGTTCGCATTAGCTAAATAATGAATCAATAAATTCTTTCTTGTTAAATTTATGCAAGTCATCAACTCCTTCACCAACACCAATGTATTTAACAGGTATTTGAAATTGATCAGAAATTCCAATAACAACACCTCCTTTTGCAGTACCATCTAATTTTGTTAATGCAATAGAATCTACTTTAGTAGCCTGCGTAAATTGTTTCGCTTGTTCAATTGCATTTTGTCCTGTAGAAGCATCTAAAACAAGCATTACATCATGCGGGGCATCTTTAATTACTTTTCCCATTACATTTCTTATTTTTGATAATTCGCGCATTAAATTAACGTTATTATGTAGTCTTCCAGCAGTATCAATAATAACTATATCAGCATTATTAGATTTTGCAGACTGAATAGTATCAAATGCAACAGAAGCAGGGTCTGAACCCATATCTTGTTTTATAATTTCTACGCCTACTCTTTCAGACCAAAGAACTAGCTGATCAACAGCAGCAGCTCTAAATGTATCTGCTGCGCCCAAGACCACCTTTTTATTCTGATTTTTAAAATAGTTAGCTAACTTTCCAATTGTTGTTGTTTTACCAACACCATTTACACCAACAACCATAATGACATAAGGAGTAGTTGTATTTATCTCCTTTTGAATATAATCCTGCATAAGAAAAGAAATTTCTTCCTTCAATAAGTTATTTAACTCTGAAACGTTAATATATTTATCTTTTGCTACTCTTTGTTCTAGTTTATCTATAATTTTTAATGTAGTATCAACACCTATGTCCGAAGTTATTAAAATTTCTTCTATTGCATCAAGATCAGATTCATCAACTTTTGATTTACCAGCAATGGTACGCGCTATTTTACCAAAAAAACTTGATTTAGTTTTTTCAATTCCTGATTTAATTGTTTGTTTTTCAGATGTGATATCACTGTTTTTTTTATCGATATCAGATTTCTGACCAATATTTTCAACAGTATCAGCATCAGATTGTTTAGATTCATTTTTGTTTAAAAGTTTTTTTACTTTGTCAAATACACCCATAGTTAAAAGTTTATTATAAATAAAAAGCTCCTTTCAAAAATAGAAAGAAGCTTTATCTTTTCATTTAAAAAGAATTTATTTTTTTGCAAAAAATTCTTTTACCTTATCCTTTGGAACAACCTCACTCTTGAATGAGTAGCTTCCAACTTTAGATCTTGTTAGCTTAACAGCCTTTGTAAAAGACTTTGCTCCTTTTTTTTGTAATGATGCTACTGTTTTCTTGGCCATTTTATTTTATTTGCTTGTGAATAGTCATTTTTTTCAAAATGGGATTAAACTTTTTTAATTCAAGTCTGTCCGGTGTGTTCTTTTTGTTTTTAGTTGTAATGTATCGAGAAGTTCCAGGCATACCGCTAGCCTTATGTTCGGTACATTCTAAAATAACTTGAATTCTATTTCCCTTTTTCGCCATATCTATGAATTTTGGTTTGCAAATTTAAATAAAATTTCTAAAAATATATATAATTCACAATTTTTTAACTCCAATATACATTAAATCAGTTCTAATATGAAATGTGTTTCTGTCAAAAAGTCCTAAATCAAGTTCTTTGGAATCTTCTGATGGATATATCCAAAAATCTTCTTTACCTGTGTTAATTAAAAGTGGCATATTAAAATTTTCTACTGCATTCCAGTTGAAAACCAGTGTTGTACCTCGACCATTTTTTTGTAATGAATATTCAAAAACAGGGATTTTATTTTGTTTTAAATATTGATTAAAAAAAGCGTATAATTCTTTACCAGTTTTTTGCTCAATATAATTAATAATTTCATCACCATCAATAGTTTGATATTTAAAGTTATTTGCAATTTCATATATTATTTTAAACCAAAGTGAATCATTATCAATAACTGTTCTCAAGGTATGTAACATCAAAGATGATTTATAATACATATCAGAGCTTCCAGCATTATTTAAGTTGTAATTGCCCAAAACTGGCTTATCATTTTTAACATATTTTTTTTGATTATTTACATAACTTAACATTTTTTCATATCCATAAATACATTCAACATACAAAGCCTCAGAGTATGTGCAAAAACCTTCATGAACCCACATATCCGCAATGTCATTCGTTGTTATTGAATTTCCCCACCATTCATGACCAGATTCATGTATAATAATATAATCAAAATCTAAACTATCAATAAAATCTATATTACCATAGTATCCTGGTAAAAAATTATTGCCATATGAAATAGCAGACTGATGTTCCATTCCAAGGTATGGGGTTTGAATTAATGCATAACCATCATTAATATAGGGATATGCACCAAAATAATTTTCAAAACATTTCATCATTGGTTTTACTTGAAGAAAATGCTTCAAAGCTTTCGATTTGTAGCTAGAAAGAACATAGTAATCTAATTGCAATGTATCATTTACTGAAACATAATAGTCTTCAATGTGAGTATAGTCTCCAATATTAACAGTAACGTTATAATTACTTATTGGATATGAAACAAACCACCTGCTTACGTTCATCCATGAACTAAAGTATGAATTCCAAACAATATTTTCTTCAATTAAATTTCCATTTGATATGATTTTCAATGGATGACGTGCCACAATTGTTATTAGCATACTATCAGGCTTATCAGACTGATGATCCTTACATGGCCACCACAAACTAGCACCGACACCCTGACAAGAAACGCCTATCCATGGCTTATTATTTTCATCTGTTTTCCATGAAAATCCTCCATCCCAGGGTGGATTTTTTGCTTCTCTTGGATATCCCCAATAATGAACGGTAATCTTATTATTCTCATGCTTAAAAATTTTCCTATTGAAATTTACAAAAACCGCATCAAAATCTCTTGTAAATTGTAAACTATCTCCTTCAAATTCAATACATGTAATTTGCATATTGGATGCTAAATCTATTTGAAAAGTACTAAAATCAACTAAAGCTATAAAATGTATAGTGTTTGAAGACTGCTCAATAGACTTTTCATGATCATCTATAGTAACCCTTAAATCATAAAATTTAACATCGTAACATGATCTATATTCGCTCAAGAAACCTCGCAAAGTATCTGCTTTGTTAAAATCATGTGAAAAAACCAGTGAACCATTTGTTAGTAATAACAAAATAAATATCCACTTCATTTAAAACAATATTATTTAGATAAAGAAATTGAACAATCTAAAGATTCTGAAATAGGAAAATTTGGAATCATTTCTATTTCAAATGAATATGTTAGATCTATATTGCCAGATGATTCAGTCAAAACTATACCATCTCCCTCAACTTCAATATCCATTGGACCAAAGCCCATATCAATTGATACGATTTGTGAAGGAACTATTATAACACCAAAATTATCAATGGTACCATTAACTTCTGTTTCACCAATTTCTATAAAAAGAATATCGTTACTTCCCATCACCTCAATGGACTCAGGTAGTTGATCGTTTAATGAAATTGTAGTACCAATAACTGGTATAGTATACTCTTCACAATCAGGGTTGATATCCCATTCACCTAAAGCAACATCAAAAGCAGATAAACAACTTCCATCATCTGTATTTGCGGCGGGATTATAATTAAACATTGTTGCATTTGTACAACCTAAAATTATTGATATGCACGAACCATCATCTTCGGTAGCTTCGGGATTATAATTAAACATTGTAGAATCTGTACAACCTAAAATTGATTCTTCTTTTTTGCAAGATGAAATCATGAAAATTAGAGCTGATAATAACAAAAAACTTAATTTATATTTTTTCATTATAGAAATTTAAAAGATTAAAAATATTTTTCACCAAATATAGCAACTTATTTGTAAAATATTTTTTAGAAGCTTAAACTAAAATATTATCGTTTGATTTAGCTTTAGCTAAAACAGATGCAATACCATTTTTATTAATAGTTCTAATTGCCTTAGCAGAAACTTTTAATATTACTGTTTCTCCGGTTTCAGGAACAAAAAACTTTTTAGTTTGCAAGTTTGGATAAAACTTTCTTTTGTTTTTATTGTTTGCGTGTGAAACGTTATTTCCAACCATTACTTTTTTACCGGTAATTTGACAAATCTTAGACATTTTTCAAAAATTTTGAATGCAAATATACAATCTAAAATAAAATAAAAGTTCTATTACTCATTTTTTTTTATTTGCATAATCAATAGTTGAATTGCATTTTGAACAACTTGATTAACAACAGATTCTCTTGAACCAGTTAAAAAAAAATGATTTACGCATGTCTCTTTTTTATTTGAAATGGCAATAAATACAGTTCCTATTGGATATTTATTATTTCCTCCATTTGGACCAGTATATCCAGTAGAAGAAATAGAATAATCTGAATTGAAAATTTTTAATGAATTTTCAGCCATTTTTTTTGCAACCTCTATGCAGACAGAAGTTTCTTTTTCAATTAATGCTTTAGATATGCCTAATTGATTTATTTTTATATTATCCTGATAAGCAATTAGAGCACCTTTAAAAATAGAAGAAGCACCACTTATTGAACAAATTGTTGATGAGATAAGACCAGAAGTACAACTTTCAGCTGTGGCAATAGTTAAATTATTACTTTTACAAAGATTATGTAGTTTAGAAACTAAATTCATTAAAAAGAAGTAGTTGGAGGACTAATGTATTTTGATTCTTTAGGTTTTACGCTCATAACAGGAATTTCAGAGTTATTAATTATATATCTAGCTGTCACACTTATGTTATTTGAAAATGATAATTCTTCTTTTTTAGTCATAATTATAATTAAATCTGCTTCAAATTTCTTACTGTATTCAAACACAAAATCACCTAAAGTCTGTTTCTTTTCTCCCTCAACTAGTTCTGAAGTACAATTAACACCAGCTTTTGTAATGAAATCTCTAACCTGATTAATATTTTTAGTTAATTTTTCTTTGACTAAATTATTGTCTTCCAATAAAACAGAAACTACACGAACTGTAGCATCCCAATATCTTGCATATTCCAATGCGTAAGTAACCTTTTCCTTAGTTTCTTTTTCCATATCTAAAGGAAGTATAATATTTTTACATCCTTTTCTATGATCTTTGCCCTTAATTGTAATAACAGGACATTTAGCTAACCTTACAACCTTTTCAGCATTGGAACCGATAGTATTACTTTTTCTTCCTTGTGAGCCGTTTGTTCCCATAATAATTAAATCTGCAGAAATAATGTCGGCAACTATATTAATTTGCTCATAAATTTTGCCTTTTGCAATCATGGTATCAATTGAAATATTTTTCTTTTGATGATATTCTAAAGCTAGACTATCCAGCTTTTCTTTAACTTTGACTTTTAATTCCTCTGAATTATCGTCTAAAAATAATGATTGTATAGTACTCTGTTCTTTAATTACAGACAATAAAACAATGTCTGAATTATTAATCTTTGCTAGATTTATAGCCTGCTCTAAAGCACAAATTGACTGTTCTGAAAATCCTATTGGAACTAATATTTTATTTTTTAACATACTTGTATTATTTAGTTAAATTTGTAAATACAAAATTACATATTTACTATGAATAGCATAGCTGACACAGAACTAATACTTTCAAATAAAAATAAAATTTATCATCTAGACTTATCAAAAGAAGAAATAGCTGACACGATTATTTTAGTAGGAGACCCAGAGAGAGTAGAATTAGTTTCAAATAAATTTGACAGAGTAATTCATAGAATACAACACAGAGAGTTCATAACTCATACTGGATTAATTAATAAAAAAGAAATAAGTGTCATTTCAACAGGTATTGGCCCTGATAACATTGACATTGTAATAAACGAATTAGACGCACTATTCAACATTAATTTTAAAACAAGAACCAAAAATCAAAAATCAAAATCATTAAATATTATCAGGATTGGTACTTGTGGGGCATTACAAAAAAATATCAAAGTAGATTCATTAATTGCTTCTTCACATGCATTAGGACTAGATAACCTTGCTCACTTCTACAGCAATAAAAATGTACTAAATAATGATATTAGTAAAGCGTTTTTAAAACATATAAAATGGCCTAACAAGTTATCAAAACCATACGTTGTTGAAGCTTCTCAAAGTTTATTAAAGATTTTTGGAGATATCAACCAAGGTATTACCGCTACCGCTCCAGGATTTTATGGGCCGCAAGGAAGAGAACTTAGAATTTCACCTTCAATTGAATTATTGGAAGAAAAAATGCAAAATTTCAAATATAAAAATTTAAAAATAAAAAATTTTGAAATGGAAACTTCTGCACTATATTATTTAGGTAAAACTCTTGGCCATAACACTTTAACAATTTGTGCTGTGATTGGAAATCGCCTTTCTAAAAGTTACAGTAAGAATTATTATATAACTGTGAATAAAATGATTGACATAGTTTTAAAAAAAATATCTTTACTAAGTTAAGTTAATTTTTTTTTAATACTATCTATTATTAACTGTGGTGCCGTGCAAGTTTTATTTGTCAGAATGTTTACAAACATCAGAGTAACTTGTCCAATATTTAACAATTCATTTGCTTCATTGTAAATTTCATAATCAAATACAATTGTTTTAGAAGGAACTTTATTAATTATTGTTTTAATAGTTAACTCATCATCGTAAAAAGCAGGTTTTTTGTAAGAAATATTCCAATTGATTACAGGTAAAGCAAAACCCATTTTTTCAATTGTCTTATATGAAAATCCAAGTGACCTAAATAACTCAACTCTTCCAACTTCATAATATTGCGCATAGGAGCCATAATAAGCAAAACCCATTTGATCGGTTTCTGCATACCTAACTCTTAATTTAGTTTCAAAAAAATACATATTGCAATAATACATATTAAAACTAAAAATTTTTAATATTGCATTAACTATGAATATTAAAAACAAACTAATTTTATTATCTGCATTGCTTTTTTTTGCATGCTCAAATGAATTTTATAATTCAAAATTAAATAAAAGTCAAAATTACATTAAAGTTCAAAATATAAAATCTGATAATAAAATTAGTTCTCTAATAGAACCTTACGATAAAATTATTTATCAGTATATGAAAGATACCTTATGTTACTCAAAATATGATCTTACAAAAAATGTTCCTGAAAGTACAATTGGTAACTTTGTAACTGATCTTTGTCTGCATTATGCTGATGCTGACATTTGTATTATGAATAAAGGAGGACTTAGAACTGAAATCTATCAAGGATACGTCACAAGAGAAAAAATATATGAGTTAATGCCTTTTGAAAATGAACTTGTTATATTAGAAATAAATAAAGAGACGTTTAAATTACTTATAGATTATATAATTAATCGATCAGGAGAACCATTTTCAGGCATGAATATTAAATCATTTAAAAATGAAACTAAAGTTCATATAAATGACACAATGCACATAGATAATTATTTTGCAAATAGTACAAAAATTAAAATTTTAACATCTGATTATTTAGCAAATGGGGGCGACAACATGAATTTCTTCAAAAAAATTGAAAAGAAGAAATTAAATTTAAAACTTAGAGATGTTATAATTGATTACTGTAGTCAAATTGACACAATAAAAGTGACATTAGATGAAAGAATAATTATAAATCATGAATAGTAGAAGAAAATTTATAAAAAATAGCTGCATTGGTGCATTAGGGATGACAATATTACCATCCTTTTCTATCAAAAATGAAAAATTAACAAAACTGATTATTTTACATACAAATGATACTCACAGTAGAATACATCCATTTAAAACAGGCAAATATAAAGGGTACGGTGGTATGGCTGAAAGAGCAACAATAATTAATGATATAAGAAAAAAAAATAAACATGTTCTATTATTTGATGCAGGAGACATATTTCAGGGAACCCCCTACTTTAATTACTTCAAAGGGGAGCTGGAACTTAAACTTATGAGTGAAATGCAATATGATGCAGCAACATTAGGAAATCATGACTTTGATAATGGACTAGATGAACTTGAAAAACAATTACCAAATGCTAATTTTCCTTTTATTAGTTCAAATTATAATTTTGAAAAAACTAACTTGAAAAATAAATTTAAAAAATTCAAAATTTTTAAAAAAGGAGGAATTAAAATAGGTGTTTATGGAATTGGTGTTAAACTCGAAGGACTTGTACCTAAAAAACTTTATGGTAATGTTATATATGAAGATCCCATAATCAAATCTAACAAAATTGCCAAATTTCTCAAAAAAGAAAAAAAATGTGATTTGATTATATGTTTATCCCATCTTGGTCTAAAATATAAAACATCTAAAGTCTCTGACATGGTATTAGCTCAAGAAAGTAAACATATCGATTTAATAATTGGTGGACATACACATTCGTTTCTTGAAGAACCTTTGTACGTTAAAAATAAAGAAAAAAAAGATGTAATAATAAATCAGGTGGGTTGGGGTGGAATTAATCTTGGCAGGATTGATTTTAATTTTAATCAAAATAAGCATTTTAAAAAAGTATTTGGAGGGCCCATTTTTGTTAAAAAAAATACAAAAAACGCATAAAATTGATGCTTTTTTTAAGATTTTATAAAAAACCCTTCTCTAGCAAATTTAACAAGTAAAAAAAAATTAAAAGTCAAGCGTAAATTTTCTTTTATATTAACAATATCTTTTTAATATTTGCTAACACTAAAACAAATTAAAAACTATAAACAAAAGCTAAATAAGTATCAAAAATGCCCGAAACAAGTTGTCAAGAAATTTGGAATAATTGCTTAAATATAATTAGAGATAATGTTACAGCACAAAACTTCAAAACATGGTTCAAACCAATAAAAGCTGTAAGTCTAAACAAGCAGATTTTAACGATACAGGTACCAAGTCAATTCTTTTATGAGTGGATTGAAAATAACTATATAACCCTAATTAAAAAAACACTAAAAAGAGAACTAGGAAAAGATGCTAAACTTGAGTATAATATTTTATTAGATAATCCAGGATCTAAAAAACCATACATCACTAAAGTTCCAAGTTCAGGACAAGAAACAGTAACTAACCAGCCTATCAGTATACCAATGGATATGAGTAGCAGTTCTTCAATAAGAAATCCATTTATTATTCCTGGTCTGCAAAAAATAAACATAAATCCTCAACTAAACGAATCATATACATTTGACGCTTTTGTTGAAGGTGACTGCAACAGATTAGCTCGCTCTGCAGGCTATGCAGTTTCTCAAAATCCAGGAGGAACGTCTTTTAATCCATTATTTATTTACGGAAGTGGAGGACTAGGTAAAACTCATCTTGCCAATGCAATTGGAATCGAAATAAAAAACACAAAACCTGATAAAACAGTTTTATATGTTTCAGCTGATAAATTTCAAACTCAGTTTGTAGACGCAATAATGGACAATAAAAAAAATGATTTTGTTCATTTTTATCAATCTATAGACGTTTTAATTATCGATGATGTACAATTTTTATGCGGTAAAGAGAAAACTCAAGATGTTTTCTTTCATATTTTTAACCATTTACATCAAAATAAAAAACAAGTTATCCTTACCTCTGACAAAGCACCAGTTGATATAGTTGGTATAGAACAAAGGCTTTTATCTAGATTTAAATGGGGACTTTCTGCTGATCTTCAATCACCTGAACTAGAGACAAGACTTGCCATTCTTAAGAAAAAAATCAAAAAAGACGGAATTGAAATTCCATACGAAGTTATTGAGTATATCGCATATTCAATAACAACTAATGTTAGAGAGCTGGAAGGCGCCCTTATATCTTTGCTTGCACAATCTTCCTTAAACAAAAAGGAGATCACAATAGATTTAGCAAAAAGCATGCTTGATAAATTTGTCAAAAACACAGTCCGCGAAGTTTCAATTGACTTTATACAAAAAGTCATATGTGACTACTTTGATATTCCTATTGAAACAATGAAATCTAAAACTAGAAAAAGAGAAATTGTACAGTGCAGACAACTAGCTATGTACTTTTCAAAACAAATGACAAAAAATTCATTAGCTATGATTGGAAAACATTGCGGTAATAAAGATCACGCCACTGTTTTACACGCATGTAAAACAGTAAATAATCTTGCAGACACAGACAAACGCTTTAAAGGATATCTATCAGACATAGAAAAAAAATTAACACTATCATAGGAATGAAAATACTAATGGTTTGCTTAGGCAACATATGTAGATCTCCTCTAGCTGAAGGAATTCTTAAAAAAAAAATAAACAAAATTTAATTAAATTGGTGGAATCTGCTGGAACAGCAGATTATCATTCAGGCAAATCTCCTGACAGAAGAGCAATAGAAATTGCGGAAAAAAACAATATCAATATCAGCAAATACAAAGCAAGACAATTTGAAAAATCTGATTTCAACAAGTTCGATATTATTTTCGCGATGGATATTAATAATTATAATGATTTAAAAAAAGTAGCTACTGAAAAAAAAGAAAAAGAAAAAATCAAATTAATTTTAAATGAAATAGAACCATGCTTAAATAAATCCGTACCAGACCCATATTACGGAAACAAAGATGGATTTGAAATAGTTTTTAAATTATTAGATGAGGCTTGCGATAAAATAATAAAAAACATTGAGTAAAGGAAAACTATATTTAATACCTTCAGTAATAGCTGAAAATCGACATGAAGAATCCTTAACTAAACCAATTAAAAAAGCGATTCAAGAAATAGATATTTTTATTGTAGAAAACATAAAGTCTGCAAGAAGAAACATTAAAAAAATATATAAAGAAAAAAATATTAATGATATAATATTTTTATTAAATGGTAAGCATAATAAAATAAACTTACAAGAAGATTTTTTAAAAAATATTTTACTAAATAAAAATATTGGGCTACTATCAGATGTCGGCATGCCTTGTATTGCTGATCCGGGAGCTGAAATTGTTTGTTACGCACACGAATATCAAGTAGATGTGGTCCCCTTGGTTGGCCCATCCTCAATATTACTTGCTTTAATGGGTTCTGGATTTAATGGGCAAAACTTTACTTTTAATGGCTATTTGGCTATAGAAAAAAAAATTAGAGAAAAACAACTAAAACAATTTGAACAAATTATTCTATCAAAAAATCAAACACAAATATTTATTGAAACCCCATACAGAAATAATCAACTATTTTCAAGTATTTTAAATACTTGCTCTAACAAAATAAAGTTGTGCATTGCATGCGATTTAACCTCTACCAAAGAATATATCAAAACAAAATATCTCTATGAGTGGAAGTCACAAAAAATAAAATTAGAAAAAAAACCAACTATTTTCCTATTAGGGAGAAACTTATAATTAATTGATATTTTATGACATAAGTAGTTTTTTTTGCTTTTTATATCTTTGTATTATGGGTAAAGAAAAATCATTTTATGTCCAAATTATTAATCTTACACGTAACAAATACACAATAACAATTTTTCTTTTTTTAATTTGGATGCTTTTTATTGATGATTATAACTTAATAAATAAAAAATCAACAATCAAAAAAATAAATTATTTACAAGAAAGAAAGAAATTTCTAAGCAACGAAATAAAAAAAGATAGCATAAAAAAAATACTTTTAGAAAATAATGTTAATGAACAAGAAAGAATAGCTAGAGAGAAATACCTAATGAAAAAAGATAATGAAGATCTTTTTATTATACGATGAAAAAAAACAAAAAATTAGAATATAATTTCAAACCTGTTACAAAGAAAGAGTGGGAAAAACAACTATACCTCAACTTAAATTTAACAAATAAAAATAACTTAAAAAAAAAGAGACAAGGAATAAATATTGATACTTTGTATCATTATGACGACAAAATCAAACCGTTTAACATCAACTTTCCAGAAAGTTGGCATATTTATGAATTTATAGAAGTTGTAGACGCAAAAAAAGCAAATAAGTTAGCATTAAATGCTTTAAAGAATAATGTTAATGGTATTTGCTTCTCTAACCCAAAAAATTTATCTTATCTACTTAAAGATATATCTATTGAGCATATCAGATTAGATTTTTCTAATTATGAAAAAAATTTCCCTAATAAATGGAATGAATTTTCAAAAAACAGAAAAGTTCAAGGAGCATTTCATGGTAACACAGATTTTGATACTAAAAATTTTTTAAACTCAATAATTGTAAGAGGTGACACTGTAAATGAACAAATTAAAAGTGCATTATCTCAAACAAAAAGCATCAAAAAAAACTATCAGTTCGTTTTTGAAATAGGTAGTGACTTTTTTTTAGAAATAGCAAAAATTAAAGCTTTTAGAATAATATGGAAAAACAAATCAGGATTTGATCCATTTATTTTATCTATAAACAGTTCCAAAGACAAAGAAGATACATTTGCTTACAATAATATAATTAAAAACACAACACAATGTATGTCAGCAATTTTTGGGGGCACTAATGCTATTATGAGTTACCCTAAAGAACTTAAACTCAAGGAAGGAAATGAGTTTAAAGCTAGAATATGCAGAAATCAACAAATTATTCTTAAAAAAGAAAGTTTCTTTGATAAAGTTGAAGACCCCACAAAAGGTTCATATTTTATTGATTATTTAGTAGCTGAAATTTTAAAAGAGTTTAACATAACAAAAAGTATAAATCATAAAAAAGCAACATCGTTTTGGAAAACAGCGGAGGATATTACAATCAAGAATAGATTTAATAAAGATGATCTAAAAAATATAAAACATTTAAACTACGTTTCTGGTATACCCCCATATTTAAGAGGACCATATACTACAATGTACTCAACTAGACCATGGACAATAAGACAATATGCAGGCTTTTCTACAGCTATGGAATCAAATAAATTTTATAGAAAAAATCTTGAAGCTGGTCAAAAAGGATTGTCAGTTGCTTTTGATCTTGCAACGCATAGAGGATATGATTCAGATCATGTAAGGGTGAAAGGAGATATAGGAATGGCAGGAGTAGCTATTGATTCTATTGAAGACATGAAGATACTCTTTGATAGAATTCCACTTGATAAAATGTCAGTATCAATGACTATGAATGGGGCAGTATTGCCAATATTAGCTTTTTATATTGCAGTAGCTAAAGAACAAAATGTTAAAATTGATAAACTGGCTGGCACAATACAAAACGATATTTTAAAAGAATTTATGGTAAGAAATACTTACATATATCCTCCTGAAAAATCAATGAGAATAATTTCAGATATTTTTAAATATACTTCGCAAAAAATGCCAAAATTTAATAGTATATCTGTATCAGGTTATCATATGCAAGAAGCAGGTGCAACTGCAGATATTGAACTTGCATATACATTGGCAGATGGTTTAGAATATGTGAGAACAGGTATAAAAGCGGGAATTAATATTGATGATTTTGCCCCAAGAATTTCATTTTTTTGGGGAATTGGTATGAATCATTTTATGGAAATAGCCAAAATGAGAGCAGCTAGGCTACTATGGGCTCAATTAATTTCCGAATTTAATCCCAAGAATCCTAAATCTTTAATGCTTAGAACTCATTGCCAAACAAGCGGATGGAGTTTGACAGAACAAGATCCTTTTAATAATATAACAAGAACATGTGTTGAAGCGATGGCTGCAGTAATGGGAGGAACACAAAGTCTTCACACCAACGCGTTGGACGAAGCCATTGCACTACCAACAGAATTTTCTGCCAAAATCGCAAGAGAAACTCAACTTTATTTGCAAAAAGAAGCAAATCTATGTGATGTTGTTGACCCTTGGGGAGGATCAATATATATTGAATACCTTACAAAAGAGATTGCTGAAAAGGCTTGGTTGCTAATAAATGAAATTGAAGATCTTGGGGGGATGGCTAAAGCTATAGAAACTGGTTTGCCAAAAATTAAAATTGAACAAGCTGCAGCAAAAAAACAAGCAAGGATTGATAATAATGAAGATATAATTGTTGGCATTAATTTTAACCCGCTTGAACGTGAAGATAGTTCAATAGAAATACTTGAGATAAATAATGATGAAGTCAGAAAATCCCAAATCAAAAAACTAAAGAGTCTTAAAAAGAATAGAAATAATAAAAAAATCAAGAAAATACTATCAAAGATTACTAATGCATGTAATAATAATGACAATCTTTTAGAACTAGCTATATTAGCTGCAGAAGAAAGAGCAACATTGGGAGAAATTTCACATGCGTTAGAAAAAAGTTTTGGTAGATATGTTGCTAAAAACCAAACATTAACAGGAGTATACAAAATGGCTATAAAAGAGAATAAATATTTTGATGAAGCCTCAAATTTATCAAATAAATTTGCACAAAAACATGGAAGAAGAGCAAGAATAATGATAGCTAAAATGGGACAAGACGGACATGATAGAGGAGCTAAAATAGTAGCTACTGCATTTGCAGACTTAGGATTTGATGTGGATATTGGCCCTCTCTTTCAAACACCTGAAGAAGTTGCTAATCAAGCTATTGAAAATGATGTTCATATGATTGGAATCTCTTCTCTTGCTGCAGGTCATAAAACATTAATACCTGAAGTAATAAAGCAGCTTAAAAAGCATAATCGTCAAGATATTTTAGTAATTGCAGGAGGTGTAATACCTCAACAAGATCATGATTTTTTATATAAAGCTGGTGTATCTAAGATTTTTGGTCCTGGAAGTGTTATAGCAAAATCTGCAATTGAGATACTACATAAGTTATTGTAAAACCACAAACTTTGTAACTGTTTTATTTTTACCACTTAAAAAACTCAAAAAGTAAGTTCCATTTTCAAGGTGGCCTATATCAATTTTCAAATTATCTAAATAACTTTGTAG
>TARA_B100000963_G_scaffold361742_1_pt1 | contig 17605 bp, 12 predicted proteins | sample TARA_B100000963 | Tara Oceans TARA_B100000963 (sample SAMEA2622097) | marine metagenome | biome: marine biome (ENVO:00000447); feature: surface water layer (ENVO:00002042); material: "saline water (ENVO:00002010), including plankton (ENVO:xxxxxxxx)" | depth 5 m | reverse complement strand
AATAACTCTGTACTTGCTCAAGCAGAAGCAGATTCTAAAAAGTCAGGTTACGATATAAGTCATTACTATACTTTAGCAACAAACGCAGATGGTACTGTTGCACTTAAAACCGCAGATGAAACAGATATAGATGCAAGTAATATAGGTACAACAACCGATATGATTAACGACCGTCCTGATAGAGCAGGATATCAAGGTTACTTATTGGGAGTTGAAGGTAACAATGGATCGCCTTATGGTATGGGTATAAGTTTTCCGACAGTGCCAGAAGATGGAGATTATTTTTTGAGAACAGACTTTTCACCTAAAAGGTTATTTAGATATGACGGCAATCGTTGGATAAAATTACAAGATGGCGTAAGAGTAGATTTATCAAATACTGATACACGTAATACACAAAAGACTACGTTTATTAACAATACTAACACAGACCAAATCGGTGGTGAAACTGTTAAAGAAAAACAGAGTCTATCAAAAGCACTTAGACCTAAGGCAGATAATTAATGCAACATTTTTATGACGGACAAGTAAGAAGATACGTTACTCAAATGGTAAGACTAATGAGTAATTTTTCAGTCAAAGACGGTAAAGGAAAACTAACACAGATACCTGTTACTTATGGAGACCTAACACGTCAGGTTGCAAACATCATAAGAGATAATACAGAAAACAAAATACCAAGTGCGCCACGTATTGCTGTACATGTTACAGGAATGGAAATTGATAGAGAACGCACAGCAGATGCTAGTTATGTTAGTAAAGTTAACATTAGAGAACGTGCTTATGATGAAGCAGGTAAAGAATATCTAAATTTTGAAGGCAAAAATTATACAGTAGAAAGATTAATGCCTACACCATATAAACTTACATTCAATTGTGATATATGGTCCACAAATACAGATATGAAACTACAGATACTAGAACAAATATTAGTATTATTCAATCCTAGTTTAGAAGTACAAACAACCGACAACTATATAGACTGGACAAGTTTAACACATGTGATGTTAGATAGTGTAACATGGAGTTCACGTAGCGTTCCTGTAGGTGTTGATAGTGAAATTGATGTGTCAACATTAACATTTACAACACCAATTTATATTAGTCCACCTGTCAAAGTAAAAAGACTTGGTGTTATTACAAACATTATAACAAGTATATTTGATGAAGAAAGAGGAACATTAGACTTAGGATTAAGTATGCCAGAATTAAATGCATATGATGATAGTATTGTTAGAGGAGTTGCAGATAAAGACGGTAATCGTAATGTAGAAACAACATCAGTTCAGCATGTAGTAGGTACTAATTACCAAGATTATGGAGTCTACGTAACAGGCACACTAGCACAAATAGAAAGTAAAGGTATGGTTGGTACAACTAGTTGGAGACAAATACTAGAAAGTCATCCAGGACAGTATCAAGATGATATAAGTAGAATATTCTTTACAAAACTAAACGAAACTACACACGAAATTACTGGTACTATAAGTGTAAATTCTATGGACGAAACACAATTAATAATTAATTGGGACACAGATACATTCCCAAGTAATAGTGTTATTTCAGGTCCTGTAAGAAATAATAACCAATGGACCACTATAGATTATATTATTGATCCACAAAAAACTGTTCCTACAAATGTAATGAAAGGATTGGGTGGTAGAATACTATTGCTTAATGACATAGGTGACGCATCGAATACAGATGGTCCAGATGCATGGAAATCAGCAGGCGGAGTTGACTTTGTTGCAAAACGCAATGATATTGTTGAATGGGACGGTACTAAATTTGTAGTTGTATTTGAAGCGGCTACTAGCAAAGAAGTTACATATGTAACAAACCTTAAAACAGGCATTCAATATCGCTGGGACGGCGAAGAATGGCTATTAAGTGTCGAAGGTCTATATCCAGGAGGGACCTGGCGGATCGCTCTCAACGGCTAATTATTTTTATGAACAAGATAATTTGTAGTGGAACTCTGTTCTACAGTCTAAAAACACAACGTTTTTTACTATTACATCGTACTAAAGGTAAAACTAAGAACTTATGGGGTTTAGTTGGAGGTACCGGTGAAGGCAAAGAAACACCTTGGGAAGTACTGAAGCGTGAGATAAAAGAAGAAGTAGGGTTTAATCCAAAGATTGAAAAGACTATTCCTCTTGAAACCTTTATATCAACTGACCATCAATTTCAATTTCATACTTATTTGTGTGCAGTTAAAGAAGAATTTATGCCTATGTTAAACGGCGAACATGATGGATATGCATGGGTTAAGAGTGGAAGTTGGCCTAAGCCTTTGCATCACGGTTTGCGTAATACATTGCAAAGTAAAATTAATCAAAGTAAATTAGAAACTGTAACTAAAGTTTTGAATTTACTTGACAAAGAATAGATAATAAGTTATTATATAGTATGAAAGTCTTAGTATTCGGCGATGTTATTGTAGACAAATATGTATATGGCACTAGTTCAAGAATTAGTCCAGAGGCTCCCGTGCCTATAGTTAATATTGATAAAGTATCAACTTCGTTAGGTGGCGCAGGACTTGTGTTAGAAAATTTAAAAAATTTAGATATAGATGCAACACTTGTATATAATAATCAAAATAGAAGTACTAAAACAAGAATAATATCAGATGGACATTATATAACTAGATTAGATGAAGATGAATATGCTGATGCAGATGCTGTTTTAGAACAAATACTGCAAAGCGATTTTGCACCATACGACTATGTTATACTAAGTGATTATAACAAAGGTGCATTAGATCATACACAAAAAATAATAAATCATATTAACAAATTTAACTGTAAAATAATTGTTGATCCTAAACGTAATGCAAGTGAATACGAAGGTGCATGGCTAGTAAAACCGAACCATAACGAATTTTATAAATTTGGATTTGACAAGTGGCAAGGAAATATTATTACAACCAATGCAGGTAAAGAAGTAATTGCTAAAATTGACGGTGTAGATTATAATATACCTGTAGAAAATGTAGAAGTATCAGATGTAACAGGTGCAGGAGATTGTTTCTTAGCAGGACTTGTTTTTGGTTTGGTAAAAGGTTACGATTATAAAAAATGCTTAGAAATTGCTACAAGAGGTTCAACTGAAAGTGTTAAACATAGTGGCACATATAAATTAAAAAAAGAAGATTTAGAAAGTACTGTAGTTTTTACAAATGGATGTTTTGATATTTTGCATACCGGACATTTTGAATTATTAAAAGCCGCTAAAGAAAAAGGCGATAAACTTATTGTAGGGTTAAATGATGATCGTAGTGTAAGGAGATTAAAAGGAGATAATCGTCCAATCAATCCTGTAGAAACACGTAAGAAACAATTAGAAATATTATCTTGGGTAGATGAAGTTATTGTATTCAGTGAAGATACACCATATGATTTAATTAAGTCAATAAAGCCTAACCTAATTGTTAAAGGTGGTGATTATAAAGTAAATGAAGTAGTAGGACATGATTTAACTAGCGTTTACATTGTACCTACAGTTGAAGATTTTTCAACCACAAGTATATTAGAGAAAATAAATGACTAAAAAATATTTTCATGAAGAGTGGGCAAAAGAAGAAAAAGAATTGCAAATAAGTTTAGAAGCATCGCGTAAAAATAAACAAGAAAGAATGAAGATGAATAAATTAAAAATATTAATTACAGGCGCAGACGGATTTATTGGAAAAAATCTTAAAAAATATCTAATGAGCAAGGGGCATGGAATTGCAGAATACGAATTTATTGAAAATGTTGTTCCTGATTGCAGTCAGTTTGATAAAGTTTTACATATGGGTGCAATATCAAGTACAACAGAACGTGATGTTGAAAAAGTTTTAAAACAAAACTTAGATTTCAGTCATAGATTAATGCAAGTTTGCGACATGCAAGGAGTTGATTTAATATATGCATCAAGTGCTAGTATATATGGTGATGGTACAAATTTTCAAGAAGATGCACCTAAGCAACCACAAAGTCCTTATTCATGGTCAAAATATTTATTTGATCGTGGTGTAGAAATGATTAAATGGGAAGATTATAAATGTAATATTAAAGGGTTACGCTTTTTTAATGTTTATGGAGAACACGAAGAACACAAAGGTGATCAAATGAGTGTATTCCATAAGTTTAAAGCCCAAGCAAAAGAAACAGGCAAAGTACATCCATTTGTAGGCAGTAGTGAATTTTTAAGAGATTTTATATACGTAGGAGATGTATGTAAAATTATTGAAAAAATGATGCATATTGATGAAATGGGTATATGGAATGTAGGTACAGGCGAAACAACAAGTTTTACAACTATTGCACATAGTATTGCAAACAAATATAATGCAAAAGTAGAACCTATACCAATGCCTGATAATTTGGTTAGTCAATATCAAAAGTATACTTGTAGTGATAATACAAAGTTAATTAAAACAATAGGTGAGTTTAAATTTACCAAACCGGAGGAATGGATAGAAACATGGCAAGATTAGAAGGTAAAGTAGATAAAGGTTGGGGCTATGAAATAATTTGGGCTACCAATGATTTATATTGTGGCAAAATGATGGTGTTTACTAAAAAAGGAAATAAATTTAGTATGCATTTTCATAAAGAAAAAGACGAAAGTTGGTTTGTAAATGAAGGTAGTTTTATTGTACGATGGATTGATACAAAGACTGCAACATTATTCAGTCAAACATTGACACAAGGAATGACGTGGCGTAATAAACCATTATTGCCGCATCAGTTAGAAGCATTAGAAGATAACAGTAGTATTACAGAAGTAAGTACTGCTGATAGTGTAGAAGATAATTATAGGCTTATTCCAGGTGATAGCCAAGAAGGTTTGTTAGAAGAGTTAAAAGGAAAAGTAGCAGATGAGCGACCCGAAGATAGTATGGAGTGATGATGTCAACATCGATGTCTATAAACCAGATTATATTGCACCTAAGTGTGTAGTTGGCTTAGACAGAGACGGTGTTATTAATAAAGACATTGGCGATTATGTTTATAAAGTAGATGATTGGGAATTTGAAGAAGGTAGTTTAGAGGCAATAGTAAAACTACGTAAATTAGGTCACAAAATTGTTATTATTACCAACCAAGGTGGTATTGAAAAGGGCATTTACAAACAAGAAGATGTTGAAAAAGTACACGAACATATGTTTCAACAATTAGGGTTAGCAGGATGTCCTAGTATAGACGGATTATACTACAGTGCAAGTAGTTCTAAAAAAGATATGTTTGCAAAACCTAACACAGGAATGTTTAAGCGTTGCGAACAAGAAGTAAAACATATCAAATTTAATAAAGGGTATTTTGTTGGAGATAAAATATCAGATCTAAAAGCCGCTCTTAAGATGGGAGCAAAACCTGTATTAGTTCGCACAGGATACGGCAAAGAAACAGAAGAATTAATTAACAAAAGATTTACATACAGAAATATTAGGAAAGCAACAAGGGTATTTGATAATCTTGCTTCGTTTGTTGATATGTTAGATGATAATAGTTAAAGACGATATTATTCCTCAAGAATTACAAAATTACTATCATACGCTTGTATTTGGCAATACTAGTGTTAATGCAATGTTGCCACTTGTATGTAAATATGAACCTACTGCTACTGATAAGGGTGTAATGCCTGTAAGTTTTGAACATGTTTTAAAAAGCAGTACAAAGTTAACTGAACACTACGGAAATTTTAGTAAAGTTCCGCAAATAGTGTGTTCAGCACTTAATATAAATTTAATAGATATAATAGCCGCTAGACTTTTCATTACTGTACCTCATAAAACAACTTTAGATCATTACGCACCACATACTGATAGACCTGAAGAACATTTAGGATTAATTTATTATGTAAATGATAGCGATGGTGATACTATATTCTTTGAAGGTGACAAAGAATTACAAAGAGTATCTCCTAAAAAAGGACGTATTGTTATTTTTGATGGTCACACATTACATGCCGGTGGATTTCCAACTGACAATCCCCGTTGTATTGTAAATTATAATCTTTACGCTTGAGCCTCTGACCAACGTAGAATAATGTTGGCTTCAACATCAGTACCTGTTGTTTTAAACACGTTAATCGCTAATACGTCCGGACCGTTTGGAAAAGTACCTCTACCACCTAGTGTAGTATTTGTAAGTTCTTTCAATTGACTTAGATCTAAGTCAGCACGAGCACCTGGCTGTGCAATAAATGATAGAACTGTTTCACCCGGTTGTCCGTATGGTGGTGAACTAAATTCAAGTGTAATAGTACCACTACCTGCTACTAAATCTCCACTAGCGGCGTTGTTAAATTCAATCAAATAATATTCAGTACCAGCAAAGTCTACCAATTCAATTTTGTTAATAACTGTGTTAGCAGGCCAACTTGGTGATGAACTTGTTGGGCTTACTGCTGTACCATCTCTACCACCACTTGCTTCCCAACTTGCTTTCGCAATGTAAGCAAAGTTAGCGTTTGTTATGTCACCATGTGATGTAATTGTCATTGCATTTGATGTATTCTGGTTAATGTTTCCACTTAGTGTCTGTGATAAGAACAAGTAACCATAATTTCCACTCGCAGAAATATAACCACCGTCAACTCTTGTATTAGATCTTATGTTGTTACCTGTAATTGTTTTACCTAATACTGGATCTGTACTATCTGTTCCAAATGTTGCTCTATAGTCTGAACCATTTACATAGATGTATCTACTATTATTTCTTGATCTATATATTCCTGAATCTAGCACAGCATTTACTCCTGCTTGTGCAGTAATATTTGATGTAGTTGTAGTAGCACCAGTTGACCATGTAATACCACCACCTGATGCAATCTGTGCGAAACTTGGTTGTCCACCTTGTGCAAGTCCACTTAATCCTGTCCAACTAATCAATGCTGGGTTAGTAGGATAGTTTTGCGGATTTAGAATACCTTCAATAACAATAGAACCTGTATTGTTTGCTTCTGATGTTACTTCTAGAGAACTTAGTAGTAACTGTGCTCTGTTAAGTAATTCTCTATCTCCTAAGTCACCAATAATAGCGTTTGATACACTAGGTGCTAGTCTTATCATAAATGCTGTTTGTCTAACATTTGTAACTGTTAGTGCTTGTTCTGTGTAAGAGAAAATGTAACCACGATCTTCATCAAAGCCGCCATCTGTAATAAACGCTGATCCCCAATGTGATATTAGTGGTGTTGTTGTGTTACTAATTAAAATTACACCTGTTCTAGCATCATGTGCCGCCGCAGATCCTGCTGTGTAACTACGTGCCGCACCTGCTTGGAAGTTTGTAAGTGTTGCCGCTCTTGTACAACCTGTAAGACTATTTGTTGCTGTGTCTAAACCTGTAAAACTAATAAGTTCGTTGTCAATATAAACTGTACCTGAAGTTGGAAAGAAGTCAACTGTGTATAATGGTATACTAGTTTGTGTTGCATCTATATCTGAGTATAATTTTCCATTTTGTCCTTCGTTAGTAATTTCATAACGCACAGGCAAGTTACCTGAACGCATATATGCTTCAGTATTAACGTTTGAATTTCTAATTCTATGTCCATATACAAAGTTACCGTCTGCACCACGCACCATATAATCAATAAAACCAGCACCATACCATGAATATTCAATTCCTATCATCTGCATTTTAGCAGGATCAAAATTATAACCACTTGGACCAGTGCCGTCCATTCTATCTAGATTCCAGTCTTGTTGTCTAACTTTTTTGTCAGACACTAAACATACCTTTGTACCTACTGCTGTGTTTACACCTCTGTAGTCTGGTGTTACTGTCATTTGTGTTTGTGTAGTAACTGCACTTACAACATGAGTCATACCACGTATAACAATTCTATCACCTGCTTTTAATTGATCTCTAAATCTTGTGTTTGTTCCAGTAACGGTATTGGTATCTGGTGTAATAGATGCTGTACCTGAAATTTGTTTAGTTGAAGTACGTTGACAACATAATAAGTTAGTTCCATCGTATTCCCAATAAATGCCGTTTTGATCATCAAATACACCCGAACGTACAGTTGCACCGTGCCACTGATATGTTGACATTTGAGCACCAAAACTTAAAACCGCAGTAGTGCCACCTAGTCTGTTTAGGTTATTTGTAACTTCAAATGTACGTTCATCAATTACATCATTGACTGTATATGTTCCGTTATATCCTACAGTTTCAATTCCAATTAATTTTATTCTTGAACCAATTTGTAAACCATGATCGTTATCATCACAAGTTACAGTAATTGTTGCACCAATTTCTACACCACTTGCTGTTACACTTCTCAAGTCATAACTTGGAGCAAACAATGCACCCGTTGTATACATAATACCTTTACCTGATTGATATCTAATATATTTTTTACTTTGACGTATTGCTTGTGCGCCATGTTGTGGACCGCCAGTACCTAATTGCACACCACCATCAAATGGTCTATGAATAAAGAATGAATCTGGTCTTGGATAAACAGTACCGTTAATATTATCACTTGTAGCATCAATAGTTCCTGCCGCTCTAGCAGTAAATGTAAGTGATGTTGCACTTGGTATTGCTGTTGCAATAAACGAACCTGCCGCTAAATCATGATTGTTACTGCCATCGTCTGAATCAACTGTAGTAATAAATGTATCACCTGGTACTAAACCATGTGCTGAATCAAAGTTAATTCGTAATGTAGCCAATGCACTAAATGATATGTCTAATGATGTCGCTAGTTGTCCGGTAGTTGGAGTATCAACTGTAACTGTACTGTATAAGTCAAACGAAGTACCTGCAAAAGCATCTCCTGTTGCTGTAAATGTTAGCACTGCTCCTGCACTATCTATACTATCTATAACAATTTCTACATCATGTATACTACCTTGGCCACCTAAATTTTCTCCGCCAATTTTTATCTTATCACTTACTTGATAATTACTTCCACCTTGATTTAAACTAAATGTATATGTTCCTACGCTACTATCAGCAGTGGTACCATCTCTTAAAATATCTAAACTAAATCCATTACCTGTTGAACTTGCTACGTTTGCAGAAACGTTTGCAAAACTACCAACATCTGTACTTGCTGAACCTGAGTCTGAAACTGTCAATATACCTCCGGTTGCATTTACAGTTGAAATAGTAATTGTTAAGTCATTTGCTGGTGTAGCACCTGCTAATAAATTACCAGTTACTAAAAATTTCTGTCCAGGATAATATTCTTGACCTGCTTGTGCAAGTGTAGTTGTATAACTTCCTCCAGATAACGCAACATTGAACGTTGCACCATTACCTACAATACTACCTGCTGATTGTTCAGATAGCAATCCTACATTCGCCGCAGTACCTGTTGGTGTAAGTGTTAAAATTGCTCCGCTACCGTCTACAGTATCAACTGTAATTGTACAATCGTTTGCTGTTGTAGCACCGCCTAAATCAGTACCTAAGATTACAACAGTTTCGTTTTGAACAAAGTTAGCACCTGCTTGGTTTAAAACTGCTGTATATGTTGTGCCAGTACGTGTTACATCAAATGAAGCATTTGTACCGCTTGCACTTGCTGTGCCTGTAACTGCTGTATAAGTTTCTATTCCGTCTGGTGCTGTACCAGTTGTTGCATAGTTAGTAATACCACCTGTACCGTCTACTGATGTAACTTCGATAATTGCATCGTTAGTTGTATCGGCTCCTCCTGAAAAAGAACTACCGTTTATTTTTAATCTGTCTGCAACTGCATAACCTGAAGTTGATTTAACTGCTGTACCTGTAGCATTGACAGTTAATATACCACCTGCTGTGAGAGTTGAATCGTTATCAACATCTGTTACTGTGATTGTCAAATCATTGTCTGGAGTAGCACCACCTAATTGTGTGCCTGGAATTGTAATTGTTTGATTAGGTGCATAATTATTACCTGCATTGCCAACTGCAACTCCGTAAGTTTCATTTAGTCCGTTAATTGTAACATTGAAGTCCGCTCCACTACCAATTAAGTTTACTCCATTAGCGATACCACTATATGAATGACTATTTACTGCTGTACCTGATGTAGTAAATGTTAAAATTTCTCCGCCAGTATCAACTGTATCTATTGTAATTGTAATATCATTTGCAGGACTTAATCCGCCAACTTGTGTACCTAATATTGTGACTGTATCATTTACTGCAAATCCTGTACCAGTAACAGTAAACACTGGAGTATAAGTTGTACCATTAGTTTGGACATTTAAATTTGCACCAATACCTGAATTATTTGTGCTATAAGTTACATTAGTATAATTGTTTGCCGCATTAGCACCGTTACCTGTTACACTTACTCCAGTTGGATATCCCGTACTATCAACACTTGTTATAGTAACTTGTGCATCATTGTTAGGCGAAGTACCACCTAAGTTATTACCTGCAACTTGAATGATATCATACACACTATAACCTGTAACACCTGCTGTTGCTGGATCTACTGTTACTGCATATGTATTGTTTGTAACAACAAAATCAAGTAATACACCAGTACCAGCGCCGCCACTGATTGTTCCAGTTTGTGAAGGAAAACTTGGATTACTTAATGTAACATTGTTGAAAACTCCGTTTGTATATCCTATGTTCCAAAGACCGCCTGTACCGTTACCATTCAGATATGTACCTGTAACATTACCAAAGTTTCCTGTACCATTAAATGCTGTACCACTTATAGAAGTAGTTAAAATTTCTCCACCTGTATCTACAGTAGCAACTGTAATTGTTAAATCGTTTGTTGGTGTAACACCACCTAAAAATTCACCTTGAATTAATAACACATCATTGGGCGAATAGTCTTGACCTGAATTAACAATAGCATCAATTGTGTAGTTACCGCCTGCTCTACTAACATCAAACGTAGCACCAAACCCTAAACTAACAACATTTTGTCCTTCAACTGCTGTATAATTTACATAGTTACCTTTGATATCATTTGTTGTAGCATCACTCAATGTAATTGTGTTTCCTACAACAGTGTTAACTAGTGTTGCTGTTCCGTCACCTTTGTTAGCCGCCATATTTTGTTGAATGCCTGAAGTAGACTGAACATCAATTTGTGTTGATCCTGGACCATAGTCTGCTGTTACAACCGGAGTTACTGCAACTCCTCCTGTACCAACTCTACCTGTGACCTGTGTACCTAAAGCAATTCCTGCTGATGCTGTTAAAGGAGCACCAATTTCTGGTGCTAAACCTACTGTAACTGTGTATGGTATAACATCTTCGCCTGATCCAACAGTTAGTGCTGGTCTTATTGTACCTGAACTACCATTACTTTCAACGCTAAATGCCGGAACACCAATACTAGCACCTGTGTAAAATCCTGCTTGTCTAAGTTGTGTTGCTTCTGCTTCAATGTTTACATTTCCACTTGTACCAACTTTTGCTTTTGCATAATATTGAAAACTAATTGCATTAGGTACTGAAATTATTATAAATGCACCTTCTGCTCTACTGTAACCTTGTACGTCTTGTTTTAAACCTTTTATTGTAATTGCATCACCAAGTTCAAATCCGTGAGCACCTGCTGTTGTTACTGTAATTAATGAACTACCAACTCCTGCTGTACCTGCACTGCTATCTGAAATTATTGATATAACACTTGTTTCTGTACCTGGCACTTCGTAAACTGAAGGATACCCACGCATTGTTGCAATAGCACTCCACTTAGTAGGCTGTAAGCCATATTCAAAGTCAGCATCAAGCATAGACTGTGGTTCAGCAGTTCTATTTCTTTCAATAGCATCTGTACCAAATTCAAATGGTCTAATAATTAATTCATCTGTATCAACATAAATTTGTAACCTGTCTTGTGCAAGCATACTTGCAGTATTCTTGTTTAAATAAACTTTTGTAATTGCATCTGTTGTTTGCAAATATGCAGGGAAGTCTTCATCTTCTGTGTATGCGTAATCATTCGTACTAACAAATGATGTAGCAAGTTCTGTAACACCTCCACTATTTACATCATTGAACGAGTATATAACTTCGTTGTTTGTAGTGTTTGTAATTAATAATATATCGCTGGAATCATAATTTCCAGGAAATTTAATATAACCTGCTCCAGTGTCAACAAATGCTGGTCTTGCACTTAATCCACCTTCAATAGTAGTTACTACTAAAGAACCTAAATCTGTAATTGGTGTATCTGCGCCTGCTTCTGCATCTGCTCCAGTAATTGTTTGAGTTGTTGCTGTTTGTTCATTTGGATATGTTGTTTTATTAAAAACATAATCTCTAATAAGTTCTGTTAGCCAAGTGTGTGTATCTGTTTCAGGATAGCGTGTGCCGTCAATTTGTGCTACATCTTGTTCCCAATACTTACTTGCATAGTCGTATGTTTTTTGATTACCACCGTATCTTAAATCAAACAAATAAGAATTGATAATTAATCCTGTATCTCTTTCGCATTTTGCTTGATTAAATGTATAGTTATAAAAAGCATTAATATTTGTAGCAACAGTAGTTTTATTATTTTCTAAATCTGTAGCGGCTGATTGTCCTGCCGCTGGTTCATCACTATAATTTGGATATACTACTGCCGGTAAACTTGATGTTGTACCGTTAGCAACTACTGATTGTGTATCTAATATATGTTGTCTACATCTATCACCTAATACTGTGTTTGCACTAGTTCCGCTTGTGTCTTGTGTTAAAGAATTTCCTGTTGTACGTGCAACTGTAGCACCTTCAACAATTTGTTTCATAACGGTTGCTAGTCTAGTCATACCGTCACTTAAGAGTGATCTATTTCCTGGTGTGGTGTTTACATAAATTTCTTCATTAATTGTCTTAGTTAAATTATTTGCTGTTGTTGATACGTCTTGACAAATACAATCAATTAAAATACCTAATTCAGTTTCAAAAGTTGCCGCTGTGGTTACAGTATTACCAGGAGTATCTGCATCCATAAATGCTTTCGTTTCAGAAATCATAAATGCTCTGTTATTTTTCATTCTAGCAACAGCATAACCAATATTAATTTCTGTTTCGCCTGTACGTTCTGAAGTTGTCAAATCTACGGCCGCACTTGCAAAACCATTAACTGCAATATCTACTATTTCGTCTACAGCAGTTTCTATTGCTGTTTGGTAAGTACCTGTAACATTACTCAATGCAGTCAAACCTGTTTTTAATCTTTGTATAGTTCTTTTGCGTGTTGTTTTTTGGTTGATACCTTTTTGACTTTCAATATATCCCCAAAGTCTTTGTGTAGCAGTAGTTCCTAAAACCATTTCTTGTTCTAGGTCGTCAATCATTGAAACAAGGTCTGCCTGAAATGCTGTAGCATCACTTACTCTAGAAGTTATAAACTGTCCTGTTTCTGCTTGTAAAAATGCTTTGTTTGAATTTAAAAGTGCATAAGCGTTTGGATATAGGTTCTCTACATAACCTATTCCTGGTTTAAACTTATAATTATTAATCTTTTTCTTTGCCATTAATTATACCCCAAGTGCAATCGCTAATGCTGTTGATGTGTTATCTACATACTTCTTATTACTTATGCCATTTGCTGTTGTTGGTTGGCTAGCAACGGTTCCAGAAGTAAATGCTCCTGTTGATGCTGTAGTAGCACCAATAGTTGTATTGTTTATTGTTGTGTCAACTACTGCAACAGTTGATCCGTTATTGTCTATTTTTCCTACAATAGCATCATTTATTATAAAATCTAATTTGTTTCCTGCACGTAAAACAATATTTGTTCCTGCATTAAATTCTGCAACACCTAATCCGTTTACACTTAATGAATCTCCTGTCAACTTTCCTTGTACTGCTAAGTCACCTGTAACAGTGCCATTGCCATTTAATGTAAATGCTGTTGCTGTTAAGGTTTGTAAACTTGTTGTTCCTGTCGCTGTAAGATTAGCAAATGTTGCATCAACTGCAAGTGGATCAGAAACGTTTATAACTCCTCTAACACTCCCACTAGAATTACCATAATACAATGTATCTGGTGCAGTATTAGGAACAGTAAATACAACTTTACCTGATGAAAAACCTTGTGCCGCCGCACCAGATGATGTTGTACCATCTTCTGCCTGATGTTGTAATCCGTCGTTGTATCTTACTAAGCCTGTCGAATCTAAAATATTAAATGAAATTGGTGCGGCAGATAAATTTAGTGTAAAACTATATTCTTGTCCACGCACAAATGCAAGTGTAGGATTATAACCACTACCTACAATAACTGTATTACTTGTAACTATGAAATTTCCGCCACCTTCAGCAACAGAAAAGTCGCCTGATGCACTTCCTCCGCCACCTGCTCCTGCCGCATTGATAGATGTTGCAGTTATATTACCTAATTTATCTACAGTAAATCCAGGACTTTTAAACCCAAATTCTGATTCAAATTGACGTTCTTCTACGGCCACTTTAGCACTCCAGTTTTATATATTTATCTAACAATGATTTAGGTATGACTCTTAAAATATGTGGCACTAAATGATGCTTTACAGCCCTTTTGAGCATCAGTTTTAGGACTTAATATTAGTTCAACATAAGAATTAGTAACTTGTGCAGTTACACTAACTAAATCAGTAGTTGTGCTTGCTCTACCATACACTACTACGCTTGCTTCATTCGGTGAAGCCGTCAATAAACATTTTATAATTTCTTTTTTATCTCTACCAAGTTCAATGCTAATGGTGTATTCCGCACTAGCAAAATCACCTTGATACCATCTATCTAGTGGTAAAGCACTCTCTACTGCTTGCCAAGTACTGCCGTAAGAAAAATGACTGTCGTACACATTTATAGTACCACGCAAACCTTGTTTTAAGTATTTTAGTATATCCATAATGATTCAAACTCGCTTTATAGTATTTATCGGAGTTTGATAAAAGGCAACTATGTGTTTTTAACCGTAATTAATTTATTAAATTCTGGTAGGTAAAGGTATTCAATATCACTATTTTGTAAGGTCCAAATAGCATCTTCAATTGTTTCAACTAGTGGTTCACCTCCTAAATTAAAACTAGTATTGAAAATAATTGGGCAACCTGTTTGATTTTTGAATTCTTTAATTAAATCATAGTAATGTTTGTTTTGTTCTTGTGTTACAGTTTGAATTCTACATGTTCCATCAACATGGATAATAGCAGGAATTTTTTCTTCCACACCCGGTTGACAGTTAACAGCATACATCATGCTAGGACTATCTTCCATGCCGCGTAAATCAAACCATTCATGTACATCATCTTGTAGTATACTACCTGCAAATGGTCTAAAATATTCTCTATGTTTAACTTTGTTAACATGATCTTTGCCATCTGGGTCTGTTGGATCATATAAAACACTTCTATTACCTAATGCTCTAGGACCATTTTCACTTTGTCCTTGGAAAATTGTTACAATATTTCTATCAGTAATTAATTTTACAACATCTTTATGAGTTGCATCTGTTAATTCTACACCTGCGTCTTTTGCTTTTGTTATAATATCTTCTTTTGTATAATTGTTGTGCGGTCCAAGATATAATGTTTGTGTTTGACGTGTTTCAGTTTCGTCTTCTAATCCATACCAAAACATCATAGCGGCACCCATTGCTGTACCAGCATCATTACTTACAGGTTCAACATAAATTTTAATACCTTCATCTTTTAATTGTTCTAAGTAGTGATAGTTAGCAACACAATTAAGTCCATAACCTCCACTAATTACTACATTTTTTTTACCTGATAATTCTACAGCATTTCTAATTAAAGCAGTTACTTGTTCTTGAGTTTCTGTTTGTACGGCATATGCAATATCTCTTCTATTCTGCAATAGAGTTAAATCATCTTCTGGTGACTTTCCTGATTTTGCAAGTTCTCCATATAACCCTGCATTAATTAATGCACCATTAGGATAATTTGGAACAACAATATTTCTGTTTGTTAATGGATAATCTGTTGTGTCATCAAAAAGTTTTGGAAATTTATCGTTAGGTTTTCCGTATGGAAATAGTCCCATAGTTTTTCCTGCTTCAATACTTTGCCATCCGCAGTACATAGTTGCCGCTTCATATGCTTTAACAATACCTGCTCTATCACTTACTATTGCTGAGTGTGTGCGTCCGTTTTCACCAAACTGTGTACTGTCCATTTGAACAACGCCGCCTGGTATAGGTTCTCTTGTACCGTAAACTTTATGCAATGTGTTAAAGATTGCAGGATAAGCACAGTCAATAATACTTTCGACTTCCCAACTCATCACTTGTTCATTGTTAACACCAATTGGAACAAATGTTCCAGCACCGTCAACAATAACACTTACTGCACTATCAAATCCTGAACGATAAAATGCACAAGCACTATGTAACTTGTGATGCATAAATGCAAGATCAATTACTTGGGGATGTTCATATGTGGTTGCATTTTTCTTTTTATCAATCAAACCTAATTTACGTGCCAATCCTGTGTAAACATCATCACCACTATAATCAACTCTACCTGCTGTTTCTTGTAATTTTTGTGTATGGGCAACAACAAGATAATCTAACTTATCTGTATATTCAAGTATTTTTACCATACTCGCAAATGGTCCACCGTCGTATTTTTGTCTGCTTAAACGTTCTTCTTCAACAGCAAATACTACTTTACCGTCTTTTAATAAACACACGCCTGCGTTATGTCCTCTTGCTATACCTGCTATCCAAACTGGCTTGCTCATATTTTAAAATCCTCTGTAATGGTTATTACGATCACTTATTTCTTTATCTATATTTTCACAAAACAAATCAAAATCTCTATGACTATTGTCGTATATTCTGTTAATAGTATCTATCCAATGTTTTACTTTTTTGGTTTGTTTTTGGCTTATACCTAAACTAGGCAAAATATGTTTATCATAATAATCTTTATGCTGTTCTATTGTAGGATGCCTATCTATTGCAAACACTGCTTGATCTTGCATAGATTTAAATTTATACGGCTTTAACTTATGGTTCCATGCAAATGTTCCTACTGGTTTAATCCATTTTGATTTATCATCAAAGACTTTTTTATATACTTGTAAATTAGGATGACTTTCCCACGCATCAATATCTGAGGTTTGTTCTCCGTGTTCTCCATCAGGATAATCACTATTCATTTTATTAATATATCCCATACTTGTCATTCGCCAATTACATCCTATACCGTTTAAAAATTCTTGTGTTAATAGTATATTGTTAAATGTATGCATCATATAACTAGGTTCAGACCAAAAAGTTTTAATCCATTTTTCATCAAATATTTCTTGATTGATATAGTTAAACAAACTTCCTGAAGTTTTCCAGCCTGCATTGTCTTGATGTCTAGTATCAGTAGCATGCCAGTCATGTCTTAAATGACTAGTCCACTGTATTATAACAGTATCGTCTTTTGTTAAATTATTTCTTGCGTGAATTTCAGCAACACGTTCTGCTATTGCTCTATTTCCTAATCCTGGAAATGCCCAATTTTCCCATTCATCAAATTCTAAGCCTAGCATGTCTGCCCAAGTAGGCCAAGCGTAATTAGTAAACGAACAACCTAAAACGTATAGTCGGGTCATTTTTTTTCTTCAGCAGTTTTTTCCTCTGCGTCTGGATCAATTTTGCCTTTGATTACACCAATTACATAATCTTGAATAGCATCATCCAT
>TARA_B100000963_G_scaffold220585_1_pt1 | contig 17617 bp, 14 predicted proteins | sample TARA_B100000963 | Tara Oceans TARA_B100000963 (sample SAMEA2622097) | marine metagenome | biome: marine biome (ENVO:00000447); feature: surface water layer (ENVO:00002042); material: "saline water (ENVO:00002010), including plankton (ENVO:xxxxxxxx)" | depth 5 m | reverse complement strand
TTTACTTAATTTTGAAAACTAAATTAAAATATATGGCAAAGAGCATTCTAAATGATAAATCACTTAATTTTTTGGAATCTTATCTTAATAACCCTTCACCCACTGGTTATGAGTGGGAAGGTCAAAAAATATGGATGGACTATCTCAAACCGTACGTCGATGAATTTATTACTGACACTTACGGAACAGCTGTTGGAGTAATTAATCCAAAATCAAATTTTAAAGTTGTAATTGAAGGTCATTCTGATGAAATATCATGGTATGTTAACTACATAACAGATAAGGGACTGATCTATGTTATACGTAATGGCGGAAGTGATCATCAAATAGCTCCTTCAAAATGGGTTAATATTCACACAAAAAAAGGCATAGTTAAAGGGGTATTCGGTTGGCCAGCAATTCACACTAGAACAGCAGGTAAAGAAGAACCTCCCAAACTAGAAAACATATGTATAGATGTTGGTGCAAAAGACAAAAAAGAAGTTGAAAGAATGGGCATTCATGTTGGGTGCGTAATTACATATCCTGACTCTTTCCAAATCCTAAATAAAAACAGATTTGTTTGCAGAGCAATTGATAACAGAATTGGTGGTTTCATGATTGCAGAAGTTGCAAGACTTTTAAAAGAAAATAAAAAAACACTTCCTTTTTGTTTGTATGTTACAAACTCCGTTCAAGAGGAAATTGGATTAAGAGGAGCACAAATGATAACTGAAACTTTGAAACCAAATGTAGCCATTGTGACCGATGTTTGTCATGACACTTCAACTCCAATGATTGATGTAAAAAAACAAGGTGATAATGTCATTGATAAAGGTCCTGTTATTTCTTATGCTCCAGCAATACAAAACAACTTGAGAGAAAGAATAATTGAAACAGCCGAAAAGAAAAAAATCCCTTTTCAAAGACATGCATCATCAAGGTATACTGGGACGGATACAGATGCTTTTGCCTACAGTAATGGAGGTGTTGCCTCTGCATTAATTTCATTACCATTGAGATATATGCATACAACTGTTGAATTAGTTAGTAGAGAGGATGTTGAAAACGTTATAAAATTAATATATGAGACGTTATTGACGATTGCGCCTGATGATGATTTTAGTTATTTCAAGTCGTAGTATGATTTAAAAAGGTAAATCTTTTGGTTTATCTGGGAAAATTAATTCCTTCAATTCTTTAAATCTTTCGTTTTCCCGAGCTGATGAATGAGGATATGCCCTAAAAAAATTCTGGAGTCTTGTTTCAGGTGTACGCTGACCTACCTTTTGGTAAGTCCCTACTTCGTAAAAGTCAATATATTCCTTTATTTTGGGATTTTTAATAAGATCTTGAGTTAAGGATAATGAACATGTTAATGTTAAATTAATACCTTGACAACTAAAAGATATAATTTTTGGGTTATTATTAATATATTTCGCATGAATACTGTGTTTTTTAGGATCTACTAGCGGTTCATTTAATATTCTTTCAAAAATTTCAAGTATGGTTCCTAAAGGTCTATACTTTGTTCCTTCATGATTTTCACCGTAAGGCTTCCAATCCAAATCCACCCTATTTACGTATTTTATTTAGCGACTTCATTATTTTATAAATTTCGATATTTTTGTTAATTGAGCCAAATGAGTCGTGCAAAATCTCATATAACTTAAAGATTTTACTGTAGGTTTTGCTTTCAGATAAAACAGGTAAAAATACTTCTTTATTTTCTACTGATAATTTATCAACTAAATTAATGATATCAATGTTTTTTTCAGTAATATTTTTGTAAGCAATTGCTGCCATAATTCCAGCTCCCACAGAAACTGCATTTTCATTGCTGACTAATCTGACTGGGACTCCAAAAACATCAGCATAAATCTGCATAAATAATTTATTTTTATGACCTATTCCACCTGTAGCAATTACTTCATCAATTACCACCCCTTTGCTTTCAATAAGTTTAATGATTTTTAGAGCACCATAGGCCGTTGCCTCAATTAGAGCTCTGTAAATTTCATAATCTTGCGTACTTAAAGTTTGTCCCAAAATCAATCCTGATAATTTTTGATCTGCTAAAATATTTCGATTTCCATTATTCCAATCCAAAGCCAATAATCCTGAATCTCCTGCTTTTATTTTGGTCGCTTTTTTAGTAAGCTCCAAATGGTAATCAACTTCTCTTTTCAGTACTTTTCTTACCCACCAGTCAAGTAAATCACCAACTGCTGCTTGACCGGCCTCTACTCCAATATATCCCGGTAATACAGAATCATTTACAACACCTGAAACACCCTCAAGATCCTCAAAACTTTCACTTTTTGGAAAAACCATAATATCACATGTTGAAGTTCCAATGATTTTAACAAATTTTCCAGGTTTTATCCCTGCTCCTATTGCACCGACATGTGCATCAAGAGCACCAACTGAAATTGGAATGCCTTCGGGCAAGCCAGTACGCATTGACCATTCAGTACTCAAATAACCTAAAACTTGTTCAAAACTATATGCCTTATCATAAAGTGATTCTCTAAGTTCTGATAGTTTAGGATGCAACTCATTCAAAAAATCTTTATCTGGTAGTCCACCCCAGCTTTCACTATACATTGCTTTATGTCCCGCAGCACAAATATTTCTTTTTAAATCTCCTATATTTTTAATTCCAGCCAACATAGCCGGGATGAAATCAGACTGCTCAATCCATGTGTAAGCAGAATTAAAAACTTCTTCATCAATGTTTAAACAATGCCATATTTTTGACCAAAACCATTCAGACGAATATGAACCCCCACATTTTGCTAAATATTCGGGCCTCATCAATTTAGCTTTTTCCGTAATTAGTCCAGCTTCTGCAACTGCTGAGTGATCTTTCCAAAGCCATGCATAAGCATTTAAATTATTTTTAAATTTATTTTGAAACATTAATGGATTTAAGTTTTGGTCAACCGGTATTGGTGTTGAACCAGTTGAATCTACACCAATACCGACAATATTGCCAGGGTTTTTATTTAAATTTTGAAAGTCTTTGAGGGTATTTTTTATTAATTTTTCAAGCGTTTCCAAATAGTCTTTCGGCGATTGTCTGGCAACTAGGGGGTTTTTGGGTTCGCTGTAAATACCATGTTCGCCACCCGAATAATCATTAACATGAGATGAAACAACCTCCCCAGTATCAATATTCAAAATACAAGCACGTGCAGATGATGTTCCAAAATCTAATCCAAGTGTATATTTTGGGTTCAAATTTATCTGTTGAGTTTAATTTTAGTATTATTTTCACCACCATTGATTAAATACAAAAGAGGAAGTGGCCTATCAAGACCCTCTTGAAACAAAGGCATTTCTTTCCATGGTGTGACAGAAAGTACATTTGTCAAATCCATCCAATATTGTAATCTATTTCTCTTTAAATTCCAAGTCATATGAAAATGGTTTGCAGGTGCATATTGTTTATACTCAAGCATCGAAGCATGTTTTGGAACCACAAAGGTATGAGGCCATGTAGGGTTCGCTGTCTCACAAATCAGTTTTGAAAATTTCATTGGAGGTAGAACTGTTTCTGCTTCATCCCAAACCAAAGAAAACATTCCACTTAGCGAGCTATAAGCCAATCTTGCTGCAATGCCTTCGATCCCTGCAGGAGATATAAAATGAACAGAATTTCCCATGTAAGAAAAATATTCAACAGCTTTTGGAAAACTAATTTTACCGATTATTTCATTGTTTGGTGTGCCAGGAAGAGCAGCCCAATCAAATGATGCAGAGCCAGAGTTAACCCCATCAACAAATCCCTTTTTCTCCCAAATAGACTTACCACTAAGTTTAACCTTATTCTGTTTTGCAAATTCTTTTATTTCATTGGGCTCCCATACTTTTCTAAAATCCATAAAAAGTGGAGGATTACCCCCCGATAACCAAGTCATAAATAGCTGAGTAAGTAAGGCTTGAACATCAGCTTCAGTTGCATATGGAATAACTTCCTTTGGTCCATTGTGATCAAATGTTGAATTGAATAATGATTCCATAATATCAGCAACAGGCAGAGGAATTCCTCTTGAATCTGAACCCCATTCAAGCTGGCTCATAAAACCACCACCAACTGCGTTTAATTCTTTCATCAAATCTCTTACAATCAAGTAAAGGGCTAAACTTTTATCCAAATTATCCTCGTCAGTTTCTTTTGGGATTTCAATTTTTAAAGAATCAGATTTTATCCATTTTTTTAATTTTAATAATTCGCGCTCATCATAAGATTTCTTAGTCAGCATATCCGACAATAACTTCATGTCAAGTCGAGTTATCTCAATTCCAAATTGATTTCTTGTTGCTGAAACATGAGGCAAAGCAGTTTCCATACCCATAGAGTCATGACCAAACACAACAACACGTTTTCCTTTGAGTGCTTGAAATGTAACTGCTGCATAGCACCAATCAATTAATGATTCTTTGGTTTTTTTAGTCATAATAGGATCGATACCAACATCATTCCAACTCCCGACATTTATGTGACTTAGCCGTCCTGATTGAGCTAGAGCACCATTGGTTGCGTGAGTAAAAACAACACCAGGTCTTGGACCACTGTTACCTGTTGTGAAATTAAAAGGTGTATCATTTGGAAAATGTGCCAACAACGACATTACCGTAAGTTGTGGAAAAGCCCAGGTATCAGGAACACATATAATAATATTAACACCAGCTTTTTTAAATTGTATTGAGACCTGATCAGCTTGGCTTTCACCATCAACTAAAATTTCTGAATACACAACTGAAATCTCTTTTTTATCAGGCGAAACAACGTGACCAGCAATTTGATTAGCTGCCATCTTTACAATATTTTTTGCTCTGGTTCTGGAATCTTTATCTATTCTTGGATCACAGGTTGCAAAAATCCCTATCACAGGTAATGCAGTCTTATCAATTTCTCTGTTATTTAGTTTTGTAGCTTTCATAATCATTAATTTAAGAAATTAATTTTTTTCTTAAAACATTCATAGAACGATAACTATAGATAGTAACAACCAAAAGACCAAATAATGGCATAATGAAAGAGAAATTTACTTCATCAATAAAACCTAGTATCTGAATATCACTAAATCCCGGGCCACCCCAGTCTAAAATTGTTGCCTGTACAGGTGGCATTAATGCTCCACCAACAATTGCCATGACAAGACCAGCTGAACCTAATTTTGCTTCCTCTTTCATTCCATCAAGGGCAATTCCATAAATAGTTGGGAACATTAGTGACATGGTCATTGAAATTCCTATCAGACAATATAATCCGGTCATACCCTCAAGTAAAATTGTGCCACATGTCAATATCATACCAATTATTCCAAACAAGAACATCAGCTTTGCAGGCTGTATGAAGTTGAACAACCAGGTGCACAACCACCTGCTACATAAGAAGAGACACATTGCAGCCATATTATACCATGACGCAGTTAGATGTTCCTCATCAGGGAGATCACTATTTATATTATCTACATATTGAAATATAAATGTCCAACACATTATCTGTGTTCCTACATAAAATGCTTGTGCAATTACACCTTCATAATATCTTTTGTTTCTTATAAGTATATTAATGTTTTGCTTAACTGATAATTTACTTTTTTCACCTTTACCAGGTATTTTGATGAAAAAGATCACGAACATAACAGCAAAAATTAAAATTCCTAAACCTACGTAAACTTCACTTATAATGTTTAAATCTTCTTGCCTAATAAATGCAATTTGATCAGGACTAAGAGCATTATAAGCATCAGGGCTATAATCATCAGATCTTAGGTTTTCTATTATAATCAATTGAGCAATAGCCATACCCATTAAACTTCCTATTGGGTTGAATGCTTGGGAAAGATTCAAACGTTGGGTCGCAGTTCTAGAGTCTCCAAGAGAAAGTATGAATGGATTTGCTGTTGTTTCAAGAAAAGCAAGTCCAAATGTCAAAATATAAAGAGACATAAGAAAAAATGTAAACTGCTCATAAACTGCAGCTGGCCAAAATAGAATTGCTCCAATTGCATATAGCAACAAACCAATCAAAATACCAGATTTATAATTATACTTTCTAATGAACAATGCTGCTGGAATTGCCATAGTTCCATATCCACCATAGAATGCAAGTTGAACTAAAGCAGCTTGAAAATTTGATAATTCTGGCATTACCTTCTTAAAAGCAGAAACCATTGGATTTGTTACATCATTTGCAACTCCCCATAAAAAAAACATTGAGGTAATAGCAATGAAAGGAATAAGGTATTTCCTTTCAACCAAAATAGGTTTTTTGGAAAATTTAGACATTTACTTAAAACTTAATTTTTTTCATTAACTATTTGCTTGACAATTTCTGGGTTAAGTAGCGTTGATATGTCCCCAAAGTTATCAGTTTCACCTGCAGCAATTTTTCTTAAAATTCTTCTCATGATTTTACCACTTCTTGTTTTTGGTAAACCATCAACAATTTGAATTTTTTCAGGTTTTGCGATTGGACCAATTGTTTTGGAAATAAGTTGATTTATTTCTAATCTGATTCCATCGATATTTTTATCATCTTTTAAAATTACAAATGCGTAAAGAGCGTTTCCTTTGACTTCGTGAGGATATCCTACAAGAGCACTCTCAACCACATTTTCGTGTAGATTTATTGCATCCTCAATTGGTGCTGTACCTAAATTGTGTCCTGAAACAATTACGACATCGTCCACCCTACCTGTAATTCTGTAATTTCCTTGATCATCTCTAAATGCACCATCACCAGGAAAATAATATCCGGGATAATTTGAAAAGTAAACATCATTATACCTCTGGTGATCTCCATAGATAGTGCGGGCTATTGATGGCCATGGAAACTTAATCGCAAGTATACCATTTCTATTATTCTCATGAAACTCTTTTCCACCATCGTCAAGAAGTACGGGTTGTATACCAATCAAGGGTTTGGTGGCAAAAGTTGGTTTTCCTTTTGTAACATTAGCAAGTGATGATATCATAATTCCACCTGTCTCAGTTTGCCACCATGTATCGACTATTGGACACTTATCCTTTCCTATATTTTCATTGTACCATTTCCAGGCTTCTTCATTTATTGGCTCTCCAACGGTACCAAGAACTTTCAATGAAGATAAATCATACTTTCTAACAAAATCAAGAGAATGTTTTGCTAATGCTCTTATTGCAGTAGGCGCTGTGTAAAACTGATTAACTTTATGTTTTTGGCAAATTTCCCAAAATCTCCCAAAGTCAGGATAAGATGGTACTCCCTCAAACATTATTGTTGTTGCACCATTCAACAAGGGCCCATAAACAATATAACTATGTCCTGTAATCCATCCTATATCAGCTGTACACCAGTATATGTCTTTATTCTGATATTGAAAGACGCTTTTGAAAGAATAAGATGAGTAAACCATATAACCTCCGCATGAATGCACCATCCCTTTTGGTTTTCCAGTAGATCCGGATGTGTAAAGAATAAATAATGGGTCCTCAGAATCCAGTTCTATTGCATCAAATTTATCAGATTCTCCATTTAACTCCTCATGCCACCACTTATCAATTTTATTCAGCTTAATTCTACTGTTGATTCTCTTTAAAACAATACAAGTTTCAACCGAAGGACATTTTGTTATAGCTTCATCAGCAATAGATTTTAAATCAATTGTTTTAGTTCCTCTGAAACTTCCGTCGGCAGTAAGCAACATTTTACAATTTGCATCGTTAATTCTAGCGGCCAATGCTGTAGCGGAAAACCCTGCAAACACTACAGAATGAACAGCACCTACCCTAGCACATGCCAAGACTGCAATTGCAAGCTCAGGAACCATTGGCATATAAAGACAAACCCTATCTCCTTTTACAATATTATTTTTTTTTAAAACATTTGAAAACTTACAAACTTTTGAGTGCAATTCTTTGTATGAAATTCGTTGACACTCTTCAGTTGGATCATTAGGTTCAAAAATTATTGCTGTTTCATCTGCTTTTTTTGTAAGGTGTCTGTCAAGACAATTTTCTGTGATATTTAATTTTCCATCTAAAAACCATTTAAAATCAGGTTTTTTAAAATCAAACTCAAATGTTTTATTCCATTTTTTTTTCCAAGTGAATGTTGAAGCAATATCAGACCAAAAACTTTTCGGGTCTTCTATGCTTTGTTGATATAGCTTATTATACTCTATTTCAGTTTTTGGTATGTAATTTTCAATTAATTTCAATTCTTAAAATATTCTTTTAAAAGCCTTTTATTAATATCATAAACTAAGGTTGGACCATAATAAATCCACCCTGTATAAATTTGAACAAGTGATGCACCCGCATTTATCTTTTCAACTACATCATCAGGCGTCATTATACCTCCAACAGCAACTATAGGAAGTTTATCTCCAGCCTGGTTTTTGATCAATTTAACCATCTCTGTACTTCTTTTTGAAAGCGGCTTTCCACTTAGACCTCCAGTTTCATTTTTAAAATTGTCTGATTTTAAATTGTCTCTAGCAATTGTCGTGTTTGAACATATTATACCATCTATACCTAATTCCATCAAAATACTTACAATATCTTCAAGCTGATTATTAGATAAGTCAGGGGAAACTTTAACAAGAATTGGCTTCTTTTTTCCTTTATTATTTTCTAAAGTCAAGGTTTTTAAAATCTTTTTTAGAAAAGAAGATGACTGTAGGTTTCTAAGCTCTGGGGTATTTGGTGAGCTAACATTTACAGCAAAATAATCTACATATAATCTTAACTTTTTAAAACACTCTAGATAATCCTCATGTGCTTTTGAGTTAGGTGTTGATTTATTTTTTCCAATATTTGCTCCAATGGGTAAGCTCGTGTTGTAAAATTTAAATTTTTTATTTTTTAATCTTTTGACTACGACATCAACTCCGTCATTATTAAATCCCAATCTATTTATCAATGCATCATCTTTTGTTAAGCGAAATATTCTCTTTTTTGGGTTTCCTGGCTGAGGTCTGGGTGTAACAGTTCCAATTTCAGTAAATCCAAAACCACCAAGCCTTCTTGTAGATGTGACTATTTCTGCGTTTTTATCAAATCCTGCCGCTAGACCCACAGGATTTGGAAAATTGATACCAAAAACTTTTTTTTCTAACAAAGGTGATGTGAAACGCATATCTGGAGAACCGGCACCACCAAGTAACTTAGTCCATTTTATCAAAAAGTTATGTACTAGTTCCGGATCAAAAAGAAAAAAAAGTGGTCTAATAAAATATTTCCACATTCTTCTAAGTCTTATTTCTTTTTGTTTAATTCTGAAGATAACTCAAAAGATAACGCTGTCTTATCAAATTTGATTTTACCAGCCATAGTTAAAATAACACATGTATTTTTGACATCATTAACTTCAATAATTTTACCATGCATTCCACTTTTTGTTACTACAAGATCTCCATTTTTAAGAGTGGATAAAAATTTCTTTTCTTTTTTTGCCTTTCTGCTCTGTGGGAGTATAAATAAAAAATACAGAGCAAATATCATCAGGATGATTGGTGTCCACTGACTAATTCCTTCCATTTATTTTATTTATTTATTACAAACCCACTCATACGAATAATTTTTTTAGAATTTTCTGTATTTGTTGTTAAAGTTATTGACTTTACTTGTTTACCTGTTTGGCCTGATGAATCAAATCTAGCTTTAATAACTCCTGACTCACCTGGTTTTATCTCCTTATCTTTTGGATATTCAGGAACTGTACATCCACAAGATGCAGATGCATCATATATTATCAGATTACTTTCACCTGTGTTTTTAAAAGTGTAATCAACCTCTACAATTTCGCCCTCAGTTACTTGTCCGAAATCATAAGTGTCAAAATCAAATTTTAAAATTGGTAAAACAGACTCTTGCTCCAATCTTTTTTCAGTTTCTAAAAGATTTTGCTGATTTATTTTCTTCGTCGGATTATTATCACATGAAATATTCATGAAACAGATAATTCCTGCAATTAACATATAGTAGTATTTTTTCATGAGTTTAAATTTAACAAATTATCAGAACGTTTAATGTTTTTTTTTATCAATCCTTCGTCTTTTAAATCTCTCATAATATTATTTAGTATTCCATTGATAAAACTACTGCTGTTCATGCTCGAGTAATCTTTGGAAATTTCAACATATTCATTCAAACTAACATTGTAAGGTATATTTTCAAAAAACTTAAATTCTGTAATACACATTTTTAATAACAAGCTATCAATTACGGCTATTCTGTCGGATTCCCACTGTGGTGTGTATTTTGAGATTAAATTATCATAAATAAGATAGTTTTCAGATGTTTTTTTAAATAAATTCCATCCAAAAACTTTATCATCTTTATCTTTAAATATTGTTTTATTGATTGTAAGTCTCTCATGCTTGGAATAATTTTTCAAAATGTTTAAAACCTCTGTATTTATAAGCGGGAAATCATCTACCCATCCAATTTCACAATCTTCGTAAAAACTACATAAGTTTGAATCCGTTACAATAAGTTCCTTGTAGATTTTAATAAGCAATGAAACAGGGTCAGTATCTTTGTTAGAGTTTTTTAAAAATTCAGCGTTATAAATTTTATCAAAAACCTGCTCTACTATCTTAGTATCATTTTTAAAATAATTAAGTTTATTTTTGGTTATATATTGTTCTATATATTTTGAATCTTCTATTGCTTTAATAAATTTATTTTCAACAATAAAATCAACCATGAAATCAATTTTTGATTTGTAATATTTTTTTTTATTAATCTCCACTCGCCTCATTGTTTCTTGTTTTATTAAAACAAAAAAATTCAGTTGAGTTATAAAAAATTGATAGAATTTTTTTGTGGTGGAGTTAAAAAAATCATACAGCTCCTTATTAGTGGATTTAGATCTATTTTGTGAATACAAAATTTGAAGAATTTTAACCCTAATATGTCTTCTATTTAGCATGATAATGAACCTACCACAAAAGTAAAATTTATTTACTAATAAATGTCTAAATATGGATTATCTTTGGTTCGATTTTATGAAATCTTTAAAGTATTTAAACAAATTTTTTTATAAATACAGATTCAGGATATTAATAGGTATTCTCATAACGATCATTGCAAGAATATTTGCTCTTGTTGCTCCTAATTTAATTGGCGATTCCATCACAATCATAGATAATTATTTGTCAAATGGTAATGATCCAACTATTGTAAAACAAAGCCTAATCTATAATATATTATTGATAATTGGTGCTTCAATCACTGCAGGATTTTTTACTTTTATTATGAGACAAACACTTATAAATGTTTCAAGATTTATTGAGTTTGATTTAAAAAATGAAATTTTTCAAAAATATCAAGATCTTGATATTAGTTTTTATAAAAATAACAGAGTTGGTGATTTAATGAACAGGATTAGTGAAGATGTTAGTAAGGTTAGAATGTATGTAGGTCCAGCATTAATGTATTCAATAAATACAATTACTTTATTCATAATAATAATCACATACATGTTTAGTATTGATATTAAATTAACACTTTACACAGTTACTCCACTACCTTTCCTTTCACTCATAATTTACAAACTAAGTAAAAAGATAAATATCAAGAGTCTTAAAGTTCAAGAATCATTGTCAAAATTAACTACGATTGCTCAAGAATCTTTTAGTGGAATTTCAATTATTAAGTCCTATACAATCGAGGATGAATTAAATAAACACATACAGGAAATATCAACTGAAACAAAAAACAGACACGTTGATCTTGCTAAATTCCAATCTTGGTTTTTACCAATGATGGTTTTATTGATAGGAATGAGCAATATTTTGGTCATATACATTGGAGGTAATCAATTCATAGATGGTAAAATTGAATTGGGCATTCTTGCTGAATTTATAATTTACGTTAACATGCTAACATGGCCTGTAGCCACAGTAGGATGGGTAACTTCAATTGTTCAACAAGCGGAGGCTAGCCAAGCAAGAATAAATCAGTTTTTAAAAGAAAAAATTAAGATTAATAATAAAAATTCAAAATTTTTAAAGATCGAAGGAGATATTGAGTTTAAGAACATAAATTTCATTTATGAAGAAACAAATATAAAAGCACTTTCTGATATTAGTTTTAAATTAAAAAAAGGAGAATCTTTGGGTATAATAGGTCCTGTTGGGTCTGGAAAATCAACATTATTGGAGCTTATTGTAAGAAATTATGATCCTAAGAGTGGTGAAATTTTGATTGATAATTTAAATTTAAAAAACCATAACAAAAATAACATCAGAGAAAATATTTCTTACGTTCCTCAAACAACTTTTTTATTTAGTGATTCAATTAAAAATAATATTCGATTTGGTAAGAATGATGCTCAAATGCCCGAAATAAAGAAATATTCAAAAATTTCATGCGTGAGTGATGAAATTGAAGAGTTTCCACAAAAATTTGATTCTATCTTGGGAGAGAGAGGGATAAATTTATCGGGTGGTCAAAAACAAAGAATTGCTTTAGCCCGTGCACTAATAAAAAAACCAAAAATTTTATTGTTAGATGATTGCTTATCAGCGGTTGATTTGGAAACTGAAAACGAAATATCCAGTAATCTACTAAAAGAAACAGGAAATATTACAAAAGTAATTGTTAGCCAAAGAACATCTACAATAAAAAAATGCAATAAAATAATAGTTCTTAATAGTGGTAAAATTACTGAGGCAGGGAATCATGATGAATTAATAAGCAACCCGAAAGGTTATTATTATCAAATTAATCACAAACAAAATAAAAAAAACCAGTAAGATTTTGTTGATTTTACTTTTTTAACCATTTTTGAACAAATATTAAAAATGGAAGAGAGTAAACAACACGTAAATGAAGATATTTTTTCAAAGGTTGTAAGAGCTGGTAGGAGAACCTATTTTTTTGACGTAAGATCAACAAAAGCAGGAGACTATTACCTAACAATTTCGGAAAGTAAAAAATTCACTAATGATGACGGAACATTTTACTTCAAAAAACATAAAATTTATCTTTACAAGGAAGATTTTGAAAATTTTTCAAATGTTCTTGGTGAAATGACCAAATACATTATTGATGAAAAGGGTGAAGAAGTAATTAGTGAGATTCACGACAAAGATTTTAAATCAAAAACTGATCAAAAGGAGGATGAGGAAAATCAAACTGGCAATGAAGATGAGAACAAAAAAGGTAGTGAAGTTGAATTAGAAGATATTTAAGAATTCCGAAATGGTCTTTTAATAACCTTCCAAAAGTTATTCTGATCATCATAATCATCATCAATACCATATCGGATTTTTTCAAGATCTAACTTCATGTAAGTTCCAAATAGACGGTCCCAAAGTGAAAAAATATTACCATAATTAGAATCAGTGTATGGCATTTTATAGTGGTGGTGAACTTTATGCATATTGGGTGAAACAAAAACTAATGAAATTAAATAATCAACTTTTTTAGAAATATTGATATTAGCATGATTGAATTGTGAAAAAGCTACAGAGAGGGATTGGTACAATAAAACCATTGCTATTGAAGATTCAGAGATAAATATAGCTATCAGTGTAAAGAAAAATCTCACAAAACTTTCTATTGGGTGATGTCTGTTTGCTGTTGTTGTATCCACACTTTCATCCGAATGATGAACAGCATGTATTGGCCACAAAAATGATATTTTATGTTGAAAGAGGTGTGCAAAATAAGCACCAACTAGGTCAAGGGTTAAAATGGTAATTATAAAACGTGTTATACCATCAATTCCAAAGTAAGAAAAGATTCCAAATTTGTTAATATGTACAAAGTCAGATGTCTTCACAATCAAAAATGCTAAGCTAAAATTGATAAGTATTGTTGTTAATGTTAGTAATATATTTGTAATTGCATGTTTGTATTTGTTGTAGGATAATATTCGAAGAGGTATTATTCCTTCAAGCAACCAAAAAAATGAAATTCCAAGCGCTAGTATCAATGCTCTTTGCGTAGATGAAATTTCTAAAAAAAAAGAATTAATTACTTCCATTAAATATTTCCTAAATTTACAAAAACCATGCTATCATGGTATCAAATTTTTAAAAATGGCTAGAACACCATCAAAAATGATTGATTTAGGGTCAAAACTTCCTGATTTCAATCTTATTAATACAATTAACAACCAATTTTTTGATCATAAAAAACTTAATAATGAAATTGGGACACTAGTTATGTTCATATGCAATCATTGCCCTTTCGTTATTCATGTTCTTGACGAAATAATTTCAATATCTAAGTTCTATAAAGGAAAAATTAATATTGTAGCAATTAGTAGTAATGATGTGATTAATTATCCTCAGGATTCACCTTTAATGATGAAAAAGCTAGCCACAAATAAAAATTTTGACTTTCCGTATTTATATGATGAAAGTCAAAATGTTGCTAAATCATTTGATGCTGCTTGTACTCCTGATTTTTTCTTGTATGATGTGAAAAAAAAATTAGTTTACAGAGGACAACTTGATGATTCTAGACCTGGTAATAATTTAGAAATTACAGGAAATGACCTGAGAAATGCAATTGACTGCACATTAAATAATGAGGAAAATAATTCAGTTCAGAAACCAAGTATAGGCTGTAATATTAAATGGAAAGACTCATGATGCGTGTTTTGAATAGAAATACAATCTAAACAAAGCTAAGTCATCAGCTTCATAATCTTCAGAGAACTCCTTAATCACTAGATCAAGTGAATCAGACTTTAATTCATGGAAAAAATCACTCAATTCATCTACGGATTCCTCATCAAAAATTTCATTTATTAAATATGTCAAATCTAATTTAGTTCCTGAAAATATAATTGTTTCTAATTCAGTAAGAACATTCTCGTACGATATTTTTCTAGAACTAGCAATTTCATCTATGGAAAGTTTTTTATCAACAGATTGAATAATAAAAAGTTTAGTAAGTGAATTAGTTCCAGTTGATTTAATAACTGTTTCCTGAACATTCTCAATTTTATTTTCCTTCACGTGGTTGCTTATCAAATTTATGAATGATTCTCCAAATTTTTTTGCTTTTCCCTCTCCCACTCCGTTAATTAAAGAGAGTTGTTCAATTGATGTTGGATATTTGTGAGTCATTTCCTCAATTGATGAATCTTGAAAAATTGCAAATGGAGGTAGGTTATGTTTATTTGATAAGGTAATTCTTTCCTTTTTTAAAATATTAATCAATACATTATCAATGACATAATTTTTATCTACTTGCCGAATTTTTATTTTATCATCGATTGAAAAATCATTATCAATTGAAATCATAATTGAATATGGTTGATTTATAAACTTATGACCTAAATCAGAGATTTTTAGAATCCCATAACTTTCGATGTTTTTTACCAAAAGTTTTTCTACAACCATTTTTCTTAGAACAGACTTCCAAAAAACAACTCCTTCACTTTTACCGAAACCAAAAAGTTCACTTTCAAATAATTTATGAGATCTAATTAAGGTTGTTTCAATCCCAGCTACATAATTCACTAATTCCTTTAACTTATAATTTTCCTTCAATTCTTTAATGCAGCTTAAAACCTTTAATACATTGAATTTTATCTCTTTTTTTTCTTTAATATCAATAGAATTATCATCCATTTTGTTACCTAAACCATTATTTTCATCATAGTCTTCTCCAAAGTAATTAAGTAAATATTTTCTCCTGGACATAGATGTCTCACAGTAAGCAGAAACATCCTCTAATAACGATAAACCTTGTTCCCTTTCTGATACTGGTTTGGATGATAAAAATTTTTCTAACCTCTCAATATCTTTATATGAATAAAAGGCAATGCAACGCCCCTCTCCTCCATCTCTTCCAGCTCTTCCAGTTTCTTGGTAATAGGATTCTATGGATTTAGAAATATCGTAATGAATTACATATCGTATATCGGGCTTGTCTATACCCATTCCAAAGGCAATTGTCGCAACTATTACATCACAATTTTGCATTAGAAAATGATCTTGATTTGAGGATCTTATTTTGGAATCTAAACCTGCATGATAAGGCAAAGCTTTAATATGATTAATTTGTAGTAATTCAGAAAGTTGATCTACTTTTTTACGCGACATACAATATATTATTCCAGACTTTGTTTCATTAGATTTTATATATGAAATGATCTGTTTGTCAATGTTGCTATCTTTCTTTCTGATTTCATAAAATAAATTTGGTCTATTAAAGGAGGATTGAAATATCTTATGGTTTGTTAAGTTTAAGTTCTTAATAATATCATCTTTCACTTTTGGAGTTGCTGTTGCAGTCAAAGCTATCTTATTTAGATTGGTACTAATTTTATCACATGTTTCTGAAATAATTCTGTAATCAGGCCTAAAATCATGACCCCATTCTGAAATGCAATGAGCTTCGTCAATTGCAACAAAAGAAATTATCTGGTCTTTGAAAAATTTGATATTATTCTCTCTTGAAAAAGACTCAGGTGAGATATAAACTAATTTCGTTTGACCACTTAAAATATTTTCTTTGACATTTTTTTTTTCAGTTGTTGAAAGAGTTGAATTAAAAACACTCGCAACAAATTTTTTTTCAAATAATGCATTCATTACATCAACCTGATTTTTCATCAATGCAATAAGTGGAGAAACTATAATCGCGACTCCTTTCATATATAATGCTGAAATTTGATAGCAAAGCGATTTTCCCCCACCTGTAGGCATGATTACCAGAGTATCATTGCCTGTGACTAGGGATTCTATTATTTCAAACTGATTTTCTCTAAAACTGTTGAAACCAAAGTGCTTTAACAATAAATTTGAAAGATCTGCTTTTAGGGTCATTGTATGTCAAATAGGGTATATTTGTACCTTTGTATTAAATATAATCTAATTAAGCTCTACAGTTATTTATAATTTGAACAAGTTGTGAACAAAAAAGATATCAGAAAAATATCAGATGAAGTAATAAAAATTCAAAAGGAAACAATTGAAAAATTAAAAATTAATATTGCTGATGATGTAAGTAATGTAATTGAATATTTAGCCAAATTGGATGGTAAAATTATAATTACTGGTATTGGTAAAAGTGCATTAGTTGGCATGAAAGTAGCTGCAACTTTAAATTCAACTGGGTCCCCCTCTGTTTTTATGCATGGCTCTGATGCGCTTCATGGTGATATGGGTATTATATCAAATAAAGATGCTGTGATTTTCATATCCAAAAGTGGTAATAATATTGAGACTATAGAATTAGTAAAAAATTTAAAAAAGAATAATAATATAATTGTTGGATTATCCTCTAACAAAGATTCATTTTTAGCTAGGAACTCAAAATACTTTATTCATACCCCAATAGAAAAAGAAGCATGCCCACACAACCTAGCACCAACGACAAGTTCAATAATACAGATGTTAGTTGGGGATATAATTGCAATTTCTTTAATGAAACTTAAAAATTTTGATGTAAAATCATTTGCAAAGTTTCATCCATCAGGTTCATTAGGAAAAAAACTAACTTTAACAGTTGATGATATTTTGGATAATGAATTAAAACCGATGGTTTCTATCAACGATACATTAAAAGATGCAATTGATGAAATATCTTCTAAAATGTTAGGCGCTACAGTCATTATAAATCAAAAAAAAATTGTGGGTATAATCACTGATGGAGACATAAGAAGAAT
>TARA_B100000963_G_scaffold42486_1_pt1 | contig 17624 bp, 16 predicted proteins | sample TARA_B100000963 | Tara Oceans TARA_B100000963 (sample SAMEA2622097) | marine metagenome | biome: marine biome (ENVO:00000447); feature: surface water layer (ENVO:00002042); material: "saline water (ENVO:00002010), including plankton (ENVO:xxxxxxxx)" | depth 5 m | reverse complement strand
ACCGAATTAGTAAAAATAGCTTTTTTTAAAGCAACAAGATCTAGCCATCCACATCTTCTCGCCCTTCCAGTTGTTGCACCAAATTCATTGCCTTTTTTTGCTAAATGCTCACCATTTAAGTCAAAAAGCTCAGTCATAAATGGACCTTCGCCTACTCTTGTTGTGTAAGCTTTCGAAATTCCAATAATTTTATCTATGAATTTTGGGCCAATTCCTAAGCCAGTTGAGACTCCACCAGCAGTAGTGCTTGAAGAGGTAACATATGGATATGTTCCGTGATCGATATCTAAAAGTGTTCCTTGAGCTCCCTCAAAAAGTATGGATTTTTCATCTTTTATCCACTGATACATTAAGTCTTGAGAATCAACGCAATAGTTATCAAACAGATGTTTGTACCTGAGAACTTCATTAAATATTTCATCAACATTGTGTGACTGATCATTGTGAATATCTACAAGAATCGCATTGTGGTAATTAACGAGAAGCTCGATCTTTTCTTTTAAAATACTTTCGTTTGCTAAATCTCCAAATCTAACTGCCCTTCTTCCTACTTTATCCTCATATGCAGGACCAATACCCCTGCCGGTCGTACCTATCGATTCTTTTTTGTCTCTTACCATATCTATAGATATGTGACTTGGAAGAATTAGAGGGCATGATGAACTTATAAAAAATCTATCTTTGAAGTCAATATTTTTTTGTATAAGATTTTCAATTTCTTTATCTAAAGCATCTAAAGCAAGAACAACCCCATTACCTATCAAACATTGGGTATTTTTATGAAGAATTCCTGATGGTATTAAATGTAATACAGTTTTTACATCATTGACTTTTATGGTATGCCCAGCATTATGGCCACCTTGAAATCGACAAACAATATCAATTGATTCACTAAGATTATCAACTATTTTGCCTTTACCCTCATCACCCCATTGAAGTCCTAGGATAAGAGTATTGTTTGACACTTAAGAGCCTATTTTTCGTCTTTTTTATCGTTAAGATATTTAAAAAATTCGGAATCCGAATCAATAAGCATTACATCAGATTTATTTTCAAAAGTTTCAACATATGCTTTCATACTTCTTGTAAACTCGTAGAATTCCGGATCCTGTGAAAATGATTCTGCATAAATGCCTGCAGCTTCTGCATCTCCCTGACCTCTTAATTGTTCTGCAAGTTTGTATGCTTCAGCCAATATAACAACTTTTTCCTTATCAGCCTCAGCGGTTATTTCTCTAGCTATTTCCTTTCCTTCAGATCTGAGCTCTTCTGCAAGACGTTGTCTCTCAGTTCTCATTCTCTCATATACTGAGTTACTTAAATTTGATGGTAAATCAATCCTTTTGACTCGAAAATCAATTATTTCAACTCCTAGATCTACAACAGATTCATTTAGTGAGCTAAGCATAATACTCATCAATTCATCCCTTTCTCCAGAGACAACTTCTTTAACTGTCCTCTTACCAAAATTATTTTTAAGAACAAATTCAGATCTTTGTCCTAAAAGACTATTTAAACTATTAAAGCTTCCGTTATTTGCTTTGTAAAAAGTAAGAACATCTACAATTCTATATTTAATAAATGAATCAACGAGAAGGTATTTACTTTCAACAGTAAGTATTCTGTCAGGCTCCTCATCTAGGGTTTGAATTCTAGAATCATACTTTTTAACGGTTTGAATAATCGGAAGTTTAAAATGAAATCCAACATCTATATCAGTTCTAACTGCCTCACCAAATTGAAAGACAATTGCTTTCTCTTTTTCATTAACAATAAAAACACTATTGATTAATAGTCCGAATATTAGCGCTCCAAACAAAACTAAATATGTACTTTTATTCATCATCATCACCTTTCTTTTTATTTTCTTCCATGATTTTGTCTAATGGTAGATAAAGTAGATTGTTACCGCCTTCAACATCTACCATAACTTTTGTTGAATTAGATAATACTGATTGGAGAGCATCAAGATATAATCTGTCTCTCGTTACTTCTGGAGCTTTTAAATACTCAGTAAGCAGTTGATTAAATCTTTCAACCTCACCTTCAGCCTCAGCGACTACAGCTTCCTTGTATGCCTCAGCTTCCTTAATTCTTGCCTGAGCCTGACCTCTGGCCTCTGGAACGATTGATAATGCATATCTTTCAGCTTCATTTTGAAGCCTCTCTTTGTCCTCTCTTGCAGCAACAACATCATCAAATGCGTTTTTAACTGCTGCTGGCGGGTCTGTTTTCTCAATATTTACCTGTTGAACAATGAGTCCAGTTTGGTATATGTCTAAATATGACTGAAGTCTAGATTGAACTTCTTGAGCAATATTTTCTCTTCCAACAGTAAGTGTTTGATCAAGCGTATTATCCCCGACTACATGTCTTAATGCACTTTCTATAGCGTTTCTAAGACTGCCCTCAGGATCCTTAACATTTAGAACAAAATCTTTTAAATTTGCAATTCTATATTGTGCCGAAACTGTAACATCTACAATGTTTTCATCTTTTGTAAGCATACTGTTGGTTTGAGTATATCTTCTTGTGAGAGATACATTCTCGATATATCTTTCATCTATACCTGCTAATCTAAAATTTAGCCCCTCTTCTTGTTCCTCATAAAATTTACCAAATCTCAAGATAACAGCTCTTTCAGATGCGTCGAGCTGATAAATACATTGAGATGCATAAAGTATCGAAAAAGCAAAAAGCGCATACATTAACATTTTGGCAGGAGGAAAACTAAAATTGCTTCCACTATCCCCAGACCCATTGGCTGATGATTTTTTTCCACCAAGAATGGATGAAAACTTTTTAATTAATTCATCAAAGTCTGGAGCATCATTTTTGTTACCCCATGGATCGTTATCTTTATTGTCCCAGTTCACATTAATACCTCATTGAATACGTATATTATAACTTTATGTTGGGCCTTATTATCATATTTAAAGTGAAGAAATGATGTTTTTAATAGTATTTCTTATAGGCTTTTTATCCCCATCAATTAATTTTGAATATTCAACCCAACCTCTCATCCATGTATCTTGTCTTTTAGCTAATTGTCTTGTGGCATAAAGTGATTTATCTATTAAAATTTCTTTAGGATATTTGCCTTCAGTAAATTCAATAACCTGTTTATAGTTCACAGCTTTTCTAATTGGATGATCATTACTAATATCAAATTTTTCTAAAATATCTTTTGTCTCTTCAATTAAACCTTGATCGAACATGTCCATTAATCTAGTTTTAATTCTTTCATGAATGATTTCTCTTTCAAGATGAATTCCAAATTGATGGACATCAAAATTATTTTTTATGCCAGTTTTAGGTCTATCTTTTAGAATATCACTCATTTTTATCTTTGATTGTTTAAAAATTTCTAATGCCCTAATTATTCTAATATGATCGTTTTCTTCAATTTTTTCAGCATAACTAGGGTCGATATTTTTAAGCAATGAGTGTAAATAATTTTTTGAATTATTATTTTTTAAATTATTTAGTTCATTTCTATAATCCTGGTCTTTACCAGGTAAATCATGAATGCCGTAAAATAAAGACTTAAAGTACATCATAGAACCACCCACGAATAATGGTATTTTGTTATTTGCATGGATTCTCTCAATCAATCTAAATGATTCTTTACAAAAATCCGAAACAGTAAAAATATTTTCAAGAGTTTCTTTATTTATCAGGTGATGTGGATATTTTTTTAGAATCTCAAGAGATGGTTTAGCTGAACCAATATCACAGTCTTTATATATCATAACTGAATCAACACTTATTAACTCAATTGGGTAATCATCACAGATTGAAATGGCTAAATCAGTTTTGCCAGACGCAGTAGGCCCAAATAAAAATATAATTGGTTTTTTCTTTATGATAACTTTTTAAAGGGCATCTTCATTAATTTCGCCGGTTCTTATTCTAACCACTTCTTCAATCGACGTAATAAATATTTTCCCATCTCCAATCTTCCCAGAAGCAGAGGACTTTATAATTGCATTCTTTACTTGTTCTACAATTTCATCAGTAACAGCAATTTCTATTTTAATTTTTGGAAGAAAATCAATTGTGTATTCGGCTCCTCGATACAACTCAGTGTGACCTTTTTGTCTTCCAAAACCTTTAACTTCAGTCATTGTCATACCTGATACACCTATTTCATCAAGTGCGGCTCTGACCTCTTCAACTTTAAATGGCTTAATTATTGCGGTAACTAATTTCATTCTTTTATAAATATGTTTTTATATAATTATATTGCTTTTCAAGCGAGCCCTTATTATTTTCAATAAGCTTTATTCCATTATCAACCATGTTCTCTCTAAAATCGTCATCTGATATTAGTTTATATAAGGCATCATATAATTCACTAGCGTGCTTTATTTGAATGCAAGCTTTATGATTAATGTATTGCTCCATTATATCCTCAAAATTTTTCATGTATGGCCCTACAATGAAAGAGCATTTATTTGCACTCGCTTCGATCATATTATGGCCCCCATATTCCTTTAACAAACTACCACCAATAAAAGCAACATTAGCCATGCTGTATAAATTATTTAAAAATCCTATACCTTTTATGATAGTAATTTCACCATTTTTGAATGTCTCTGGTACCCGATTAACAATAATATTTTTTATACCTTTTTTAGTTAGCATTTTACTTAAAGACTCAGATCTTTCAGGATGCCTAGGAATTAAGACTGATCTTAGTGAGGCCTTTTTCTCCATAAGTCTTGAGAAGACTTTACAAATAATTTCTTCTTCGCCCTCATGTGTGCTTGTTGCAATAATTAAACTTTTATCTTTATGAATAAGTTCAAAATTTTCTTGATTTTCATTTTTGTCAAATTTTAATGATCCAACTTCTTTTATTTTATCAAGATTTACACCTAGTTTATGGAACCTATCAACATGATTTTTGCTTTGTGCAAGTATTAATGTAAATTTATTTAAAACATTTTTTAAAAAAAATTTCATTTGAAAATACTTATCATTGGAATCTTTTGATAGTCGAGCATTTGCAAGAATGATAGGCAATCCTAGAGCTGAAGAATTCTTAATCATTGATGGCCATATTTCTGTTTCAAATATTATTAAAGCCTTAGGTTTAAAGTTTCTAATAAAGTTATTTACAAAAAAATAAAAGTCCCAAGGAGCGTATACAACCTCAAGTCTGTTCTTAAAAATTTTTTTTGCCTGTCTAAAGCCAGTCGGGGTCGATACAGAAAGTATAACTTTATTTTTATCTAAAATTTTGTTTATTAAATTTTCAGAACTAATTACCTCTCCTAAACTTACAGCATGGAACCAAACTGAGTTTTTGTTATTCAAACTTCCATAGACGCCAAACCTATGCATCAAATTTTTTCTATAATCAGCATCTTTTAGGCTTCTAAGTAAGAGTCTTACAAAAATTAATGGCAGAAGAATTAATATGATTAAGTTATATAAGAAAAATATCATTGATAATAATCTAAACTATTAATGTAATATTACAACTATATTTAATGAATAGTCTGATTTTAAAAATTTCAGTTTTAATCTGGAAAACTTTGATGCTTCTTCCTCGTGGGGTTCATTTAATTTTTGCCAGATTACTTGGAATTGTTCTACTAAGAATCCCTTTTAAAAGAAATAAATACAGTAAAGCTAATATTGATCTTTGTTTTAGTGATTTAAGCTCTGAAGAAAGAAAAATCATTTATAAAAAAAACATACTTTTTTCAGGAAATATTTTATTTGACACTGGGATTGCCTGGTTTTGGAGCGATAAAAGGATTAGAAATAACTTATCCTTTAAATTAAACGGAATTGAGCATCTTAGGGAGAATCAAAAAAATAAAACTGGAGTCCTGCTATTTTTTAAACACTCACTTCATTTAGAGTTAGATTCAAGGATTATAGGAATGCATTGTGATTTATACGGCATTGAAAGAGAGCATAATTCAAAAGCATTTACAAATATTCAAAGAAAGGGACGGCTTAGAGGCCTGAAGGGAGTTACAGATAGAAAAAATACTCTTACATTCATAAAATGGTTGAAAAAGGGTAAAACTGTTCTTTATGCTCCTGACCAAGATTATGGATTAAACAAATCAATAGTTGTAGATTTCTTTGGACATCCTTCAGCTACAATTTCTGCTCCTTTTAAACTTATTAATACAACAAATTCAAAACCATATTTTGTTAATAGCTATTATGATAGAGGTTGTTTAGTTTTAGATATTGAAGAAATAAATTTTGATTATGATGACCCATTCAAGTTCATGCAAAACCTAAATATTTATATTGAACAAAAGATTAGATCCCATCCTCACGAATATTTATGGCAACACAGAAGATTTAAATCTACTTTGGGTAAAGATAGATTATACAAATGAATATAGATAGATTTGATAAAGTAAAAGGCTTTATGCCCTTTCACGAAGGTGAAGCTCTTTTGAATTGGGCATCATTTTTTTCTAAATATGGCTCTATATTAGAGATAGGAACTTATTGCGGCAAATCAGCTTTACTTTTAGCAGAAGGCGCCAAAGCTAATGATCAAATTATTTTTACAGTTGATCATCATAGAGGATCTGAAGAACATCAAATAAACGAGGAGTATTTTGATGAAGAAATATTTGATAGTTCTATTAATGAAATAAACTCTCTTCCTTTATTAATAGAAAATATTAATAATTATAAAGGTCATAATATTGTTCCAATTATAAGAGAATCATCGATAGCGGCAAGGGACTGGGACTCTCCTTTAGCAATGGTTTTTATAGATGGAAGTCACTCATTAGAATCAGCTATGCAGGATTTTTTATCATGGAGTTCAAAAATTATTTCAGGAGGCGCTTTAGTAATACATGATATATATGAAAATCCTGAAGAAGGCGGGCAAGCTCCATTTCATGTTTATAAACATGCTCTAAAAAATGGATTCGTTGATTTTGAAAGAGAAGATACTATTGTTTGTTTAAAAAAATCATAGATGATTTTTGATTAAGATATCTGACCCATCTGAAAAACCATATATGGAATCTGCGGCTAAAATAAGTGCGGCAGATGTCCAGCTTGGCTTTTCCTCAGGCCAAAAAATATTCTCTTTATATTGCCAGCCCATATATGGAATATAATCTGAGTCTGAAATATTCATAGCTTCTAATAAGATTTTTTTAGCATCTTCGATTTTATTCGAGATAACTAATGAAATTATGAACTCAGAAGTCTCTGCAACAGTCACCCAAGGCTCCTCAATAACGCACTTAACACCGATTCCTTCTATGTAAAAATCTTTAAAAATCTTTTTAATGTAAAAATCTTTTTCCTCTGGAGATAAAGCACCTGATATTATGGGATAGTACCAATCCATAGAAAAGCGCGAGCGATCCTGATTTTTATCAAATAATCCATGAGGATTTTGGATAGCCTGCGCTAAAGATTTATATGCTTTTAACCAATTTTTTTTCTCTTTTTTTTCTATGATTCTAGATATTTTTATTGCGCACTCTATACTTTTTAATATTGATGAAGAGCCTGTTAGTAAAAAATCATTCTCAATTTGATCATCTCTATCTATTGACCAGGGAATTGTTCCATTAGAGTTCTGAAGGTTTACAGAAAAATCTACGGCTGAATAAATTGTCTCCCATAACTCATTTAATTTTTCTTTGTCAGAAAATATCTTGAAATGATGAAGTGCTGCCACAGAAATATATGGACCGAAGTGTGTTGGTTTATTCAATTCAATTGGTTTGTTATCCAAATATTTCGAATACCAACTTCCATCGCTATTCTGATTATTTTTTAGCCACTGAAAACCTAAGTCTGCTGATTCTTTATCTTCCAAAAAATTTAATCCCATAATTGCTTCTATGTGATCCCAAGGATCATGAGAAGAATCTTTATTTGAAGGAATTGCACCAGATTCTAATTGAATATTTTTTATTGATTTCGCAAGTTTTAAAAAAAAATTTTTTTCAAAAATAAAATCTTTACCAAACTTAATTTGAGGTTTATGCATTTTTTATTTTTCAAAATACATTGAGAAACTCTTACCCATTAATGGATTAAGAATTTTGTCAACAAAGTCGAGTACTTTTGGTTTTTTTAAAATATGTATTTCAAGAATCTTTTTATATATATTTACAATAAAGTTTGTATCCTGTGTTTTCCAAAACAAACATCTCAGCCACCAATAAGGTGAATGAATAGCATGAAATTTTTCTTTTGAAAGTATGCTAAATCCAAAACTTTCAATTTCTTTGACTAAATCTTTTTGATTAAATATTCTTAAGTGTCCACCGGGTTGATTTTGATAATCTTTTGATAAGGCCCAACATATTTTTTCTGGCCATGATGCAGGAACACTTGCATAAAACTTACCACCTTTTTTTAAAACTCTATGAATCTCTTTTATGGCATCATTATATTCATGTAGATGTTCTAGAACCTCAGAACAAACCACCAAATCAAAGCTCTCGTCGGGGAAAGGCAGTTCGTACGCAGAAGCCTCCATAAATTCAGCTCCTGCATTAGATATTGATTCAAAATATTCATAACCTTCCTGAGCTTTTTTTAAAGAATTATTATGTGGATCGATCCCAATGCATTTCATTTCAGGATAAGTTTGCATTACACCGAATATGTGTCTCCCCTCGCCACACCCAACATCTAACATTAGACCATCTTCATGTTCAATCTTATGTTTCGCAAAATTAAAAGTTAGCATTTTTTGAACCTATCAACTGTCTCATAAATAATTTTTTCGTATTCTGAAGTTATTTTAGACCAATTAAATGTTTCGATGACATGTTGCCTGCCTTTTATAGCAATATCTTTAAAATGATCATAGTTTTGCATGACTTTTATAATACTTTTTTTAAGTTGATTTTCGTTTTTTGGCTCAATTAGAGTACCAAAATCAGAAACTAATTCAGGTATAGATGAAACGTTTGTTGCAATAATCGGAACCTCACAGCTCATTGCTTCAATTACCGGATAACCAAAACCTTCATATAAAGAGGAAACAATTGCTATTGAGCTTGAAGAATACAATTTTTTAATTTCATCCTTAGAAATATTTTTTTTAAATATAACATCCTGGTCGATCCCAAGTTTTTTAATTAGTCGTTCTGTATGACCATTCTTCTTATAGTTTCCAATAACTACAAGGTGCATTTTGGGATTATCTTTTTTTAAAAGTTTTAATGCTTTTAATGAGTAATCCAAGCCTTTAAGTGGAACATCCGCGCTAGCCGTTGTTATTAATCTATTTTTGTTTCTTGTGGAGTTTGGTATTGGACAAAACTCTTGAGCATCTAGACCATTATTTATAACAGTAATGCTTGAGCCTTTGCAGTTAAATTCATCCATAATTCCTTTTTTAGAACTTTGAGATGGTGTAATGATATTGCTTATCTTTGGAGCAACTTTTCTTTGCATTCTTAAAAACGAATACCACAAGTATCTAGAAATCTTATATTTAATTTTATTTGAAGATGCTAATTCAAATTTAAAATCAAAAGTAATCGGATGATGGATAATTTCAATAAAAGGAAATCTTTTTTGTATTTCTATCATGCCATAACTAATTGATTGATTATCTATTACGATGTCGTAATCATTATTTTGTTTTAAATAAGTATTTGCTCTATTTCCAAATGTTTTTAATTCTGGAAAACCACCAATTAATGCAGAAAAAAATTCATAATAATGATCAAAATTTTTATTTTCTTTTCTTTTAAATTTTTCTACTCTATCTCTAAAAGAAAAGGTCTCAAAAAGATCTAAACCCGGAAGCTTTATTAAATTTATTCCTTCATGAAGTTGAGGATATGGAGGACCAGATATTACATCAACATTATGTCCCATATGCCTCAGAGCGAATGAAATATCTCTAATATAAACTCCTTGGCCACCGCCAAATTTTGCACTTCTGTAACTTAAGACTGCTATTTTTAATTTTTGCAAAAGATTTTAATTAGTAAATGTAAGCCAATTTTGATACATAGAATTATTCCCTGATACCGTCTGTTCAAATACTTTTTGAAGTTCAAGTGTTATTTTACCTCTTGCACCGTTACCAATAATACTTTTATCAACTTTGCTAATTGGAGTAATTTCAACGGCGGTACCTGTAAAGAAAGCTTCATCACAAGATATTAAATCTGAATATGTTAAATCTTTCTCGACTACGCTGTATTCAAGATCTTTGGCAATTTTGATAACAGATTGTCTAGTTATACCATTTAAACAATGCTCTGTTGTTGGTGTATAAATAATATTATTTTTTACAATGAAAATATTTTCACCACTTCCCTCAGATATAAATCCATTAACATCCATCATTAGTGCTTCATCAGCACCCTTCTCTAGCGCCTCATGAAGCGCCATTGTGTTTTGAAAATATGTTCCAATTATTTTATTACCAGAATGCAAAGGATTTTCGTATTGTGAATGAGTGGACTTAATAATTGAAATTCCATTTTTTTTTGCATCTGGATCCATGTAGGAGGGCCACTCCCAAGCTGCAATAGCAACATTAACACTCAAGTTATTAGCTCTAAGTCCAAGCCCTTCATTTCCGAGATATACAATTGGTCTAATATATCCTTCATTCAATTTATTCTGTGTCAAAATCTTACATTGGGCATCCAAAATTTCCTCAAAAGAAAATGGAATTTTAATATTTAATTTTTCAGCAGCATCAAATAACCTTTGAGTATGATCTTTTAACCTAAAGATCGCAGGCCCCGTTGAGGTCATGTATGCTCTTACCCCCTCAAATACACCTGTTCCATAGTGAAGAGTGTGTGACAAAACATGAATATTAGAATCGTCCCAATTTTCGAATGAGCCGTTTTTCCATATTAATTTGTTTTCAGTATTTATAAACAATTTTCAAGATATAATTAAAGTAATTTATTATTGCAAAATCGTATATAGAACGAAAGTAAAACATGGAAATTACAGAATCAATATTTAGAGAATATGACATAAGAGGCGAGTATCCAAATCAAATTAATGAAGACATAGTTAAGGAAATAGCGAGAGCAATTGCTTTTAAATGTCTTGATCTAAATATAAATGAAATTTGCATCGGAAGAGACGGGAGATTGTCTGGAAAAAACCTTCTTAATTCAATGATCGACGGGTTATTAGAATCAGGCATGGATGTAATAAATATTGATTTAGCAACATCGCCTTTATTATATTTTGCTGCAAAGAAAAATAAATTTAAAAGTGGAATTATGATTACTGGAAGTCATAATCCAAAAAACCATAATGGGATTAAACTAGTAATTAATGATAATCCAGTGTCTGGAAGTGAAATTTTGAGTTTAATTAAAATAGATAAGGTTTTTCCAAAAAGAATTGGGAAAGTTAAAAACTTATCTGTAAAAGAAAATTATATTGATGAAGTTTCAAATCATATACATATTAATAAGAAAATTAGGGTTGTGATTGACTGTGGAAATGGCGCAGCTGGATGCATTGCATCAGATTTATATAAAAATATTGGTTGTGAGGTTATTGAGCTTTTTTCTGAAGTTGATGGAAACTTTCCTAATCATCATCCAGATCCTGGGAAAATTGAAAATTTAGAAGATTTGATCAAAGAGGTAAAAATACAAAAAGCAGATTTAGGTTTAGCATTTGATGGGGATGGAGACAGAGTTGGACTAGTAACTGACAAAGGTCAGGTTGTATTCCCAGATAAAATAATGATGCTCTTTTCAAAAGATATTTTAAATTCAAAAAAAGGATCAATAATATTTGATGTTAAGTGCTCAAATTCGCTCTCAGATATAATTAAAAGTTCTGGTGGATATCCAATTATGTCTCCAACCGGTCATTTTCATATTAAAAATAATATTAAAAAACATAATCCTCTACTAGCTGGTGAAATGAGTGGCCATATTTTTTTTAATGACAAATGGTATGGTTTTGATGATGGTCATTATGCAGGTATTAGAATAATTGAACTGATTTCAAATAGCTCCAAAACCATTTCAACTTTGGTTGAACATCTTCCAAAATCATTTTCAACTCCTGAGTTAAATATAAGTGTTACTGATGAGAGTAAATTTAAAATTATTGATGATTTTGTAAAAAACTGTAATCTCGAAGGCGAGAAAATTACTTTAGATGGTCTTCGAATTAATTTTGATAATGGATGGGGTCTATTAAGAGCATCTAATACTACTCCAAAATTAGTTCTTAGGTTTGAGGGAGATTCTGAAGAAAGCTTATATGAAATACAGAAAAAATTTTTAGATGAACTAACTCGCATTTGTCCTGATATTAATATAAATTTAACTTAGGTATGAAGACAGATAGAAAAAGTATTATTCTTCAATCACTTGCAGGCATGCTTGAAGAAAGAAATATGTCAAAGGTAACAACATCTTTATTAGCAGAAAAATCTGGTATTACAGAAGCAGCCCTCTATCGACATTTTCCAAGCAAAAGGTCTATTTATGCAGAGCTATTTTCTTTTTGTGATAGTGCAATATTTTCTAAATGCAATGAATTAAAAAAAGAAAAAATATCTTCAAAAGAAAAAATTAAAAATTCATTTTTGTTCTTTATGATATTTATAGAAAAAAATAAGGGATTTGCAAGACTACTATCAAGAGAGGCATTATCTGTTGATGAGCAAAATGTAAATGATAATGTTAATCAATTTTATGAAAGATATGAGCTATTTCTTAGACAGGTCTTAAAAGAAGATAGTGATAACCTTATTACTCAACCTGGCGTATCAGCACAACTTATTTTGACAACGCTTGAGGGTAATGTCTCAAGATATATAAGATCTAAGTTTAAGGACTCACCATCGTCTTATATTGAAAACATATGGGAATTATTGGCAATAAGTATTTTTAAAAATTAATATTTTCTTCAAGAAATAGTTCAAAGTAAACATTATCTGTTGAATCCTCTTCAACTTTTCCAGTTAATTTATTAACTCTGACAAAGGATATATTTTCTGGAATTTTTTTATTCACAACATCAATTTTTTGTAGTTCGTTTTTCATATAACCCAGCCATATAGGTAAAGCTATTGTAGAACCGTATTCATTTTCTCCAAGTGATGAAAAATCATCGGTCCCAACCCATACTGTTGTAACAAGCTCTTCATGAAATCCTGAAAACCAGGTACTAACGGAATCATTTGTTGTACCAGTTTTTCCTCCTATATCATTTCTGTTGAGAAATGCAGACTTTCTTCCAGCAACTCCGTTTCTCATAAATCCTTCTAAAGTATCTTTAATTAGATATGAAATTCTCTCATCGATAACTTTTTCTTTTTTATTAAGAGGTTTCAAAATATAGTACGGTGATTTTATATTCATTTCTAATGTATCAAGCCATGGAAATGCATTAAAGCTGATATTTTTTGATTGATTTAAAAAATCCTCATGCGAAAAAATCACATTTCCATATCTATCAATTATTTTGTGGACGTAATGTATGTCAGGAAGATAACCACCTGAAGCAAAAACACTATATGCTCTTACCATTTCAATAGGTGAAAAATTTCCTGATCCTAATGCTAAAGATAGGTCATTAGGAAGCCTTGCTTTGTTATATCCAAATTTTTCTAAATATTTCTGAGAATTTTCAATCCCCAGCTCCCTTAATAATTTAATTGAAACAATATTTACAGATTTTGTAAGAGCATCTCTTAAAGAAATTGGTCCATAAAATTCTCCGGTATAATTCTGAGGCCTCCAAACACTTTCAAGATTTTCATCTTCGAATGCTATTGGTGCATCGTTAATAAGAGAAGATAAGTTATAGCCATTTGCTAATCCTGAGGCATATATAAATGGCTTAAAGCTAGAACCTGATTGCGGATACGAAAGTCTTACCCTATCAAAATTACTAGAATTAAAATTTTTACCGCCATGATAAGCAATTATTTCACCTGATCTTGGATCTATTGAAATTATTGATGACTCTATTGCTGGAATTTGATCGAAGGCATAGAAATCAATATTGTTTTTTAAATAAATAAAGTCGCCGAACTCTAAAATATCATCAAACCCGTTTGGCCTTTTTCCTAACTTATTAATAGATTCTTGAGGTCGCGCCCACAAGTACTCATTTGACCATGTTACTTCAAGGAGATCTAAGTTTTGATTGATGGATATTATTTTGTTCTTTTCTACCTTAATAACAATAGCTTTTGTATGAGTTTTATAATACGGAAAAGAATTAAAAACATTACTGATTTGATTTTTAATATCGTCATCATCTAAGTTAATATCATTAAAGTAAGTTTCTTTTAACAGAAAATCTAAATTAAGTTCGCTTAAGTTCTCTTTCTGATCATCGTTAAATATATCTTCAAAATTTGGAGGTTGTCTCCAACCATGCCTCTTATCATATAAAAATAATTCTTGCATCATACTTTCTTTTGCATCGTCTTGGGATTCTGAATTAATGGTTGTGTATACCGACCATCCTTCTCTATAAGCCCTTAGTCCATATCTATCAATAATGTCTTGACGAACTAATTCGGCAATATAACCCGCATCTACATCATAAAGATTTATGTTATTAGCAATATTGATATTTTCGGAAACAGATTCTTGGTAATCCTCAAAAGTAATATGATCAAGAAGAAGCATCCTTGATAAAATCCAATTTCGTCTCTGCAGTGTTCTTCTGGGATCTTTTACTGGATTAACCCTTGAAGGAAGTTGAGCTAAAGCAGCAATTGTTGCAGACTCTGCAATATTAAGCTCGTTTAAATCTTTATCAAAATAAGTATTGGCTGCTGCCTGAATACCATACGACCTATTGCCCAAGAAAATTCTATTAACATAAAGTTCAAATATTTCTTCTTTATTTAAATTACTTTCTAATTCAAGAGCAAGAAAAATTTCTTTTATTTTTCTTATAATAGTTTGTTCTCTAGTTAGAAGGTATCCTCTTACAACCTGCATAGAAATGGTGCCACCTCCACCCTCGCAGCCTTCTGGCCTTAAGCATCTTAAAAAAGATCTAATAAGACCGGTATAACTAATACCTTGATGATTAAAAAAATTGTCATCTTCGGCTGCTAAAAAGGCATTTTTAATATCTTGCGGTATTTCCTCAAAAGTTATTGCTCTTCTTTTAATTTCACCAAACTCTCCAATAAGTATTCCATCTTTTGTATAAACCTTTAATGGCATTTGGAGTTCAGATTGATCAACTAAACTTATCTTGGGTAAATTCGGTTTTAAATATAGGTTTGTTGAAATGATTAGAATTAATGCAAGAATACACGTTGATATTCCTAAATAAAAAAGATATTTGATACTTTTTTGCATACTTTATTTTAATTCTTTCATGCAAGAGAATATATCATTTAACATCCAAAAAAGTGTTTTTCTCCTCTTAGATGTTAAAATCACGTCAAATTTTTAAAACTATGAATATTTTTATTGTTGGACCGATGGGTTCAGGAAAGTCGACAGTCGGAAAAATTATTTCTGATGAGTTATTTCTTGGATTCTTAGACACTGATGAAGAAATTGAAGCAAGAACCGGAGCATCCATTGATTGGATTTTTGATCTAGAAGGAGAAGACGGTTTCAGAAAAAGAGAGAGCTCTATTTTGCAAGATTTAGCAGAAAAAAATTCAATTGTTCTATCAACAGGAGGAGGAATTATTCTAAAAGAAGAGAATAGAGAAATTCTTTCTTCAAGAGGCACAGTTTTTTATCTTGCAACACCGATATCTGTGCAACTAGAAAGAACAGCAAAGGATAAAGATAGGCCTCTACTTAAAAATGGTGATCCAAAAGAAATTCTTACTAAACTTCATAAGGATAGAAAAAATCTTTATGAATCTGTTGCTGATCATATTGTTGATACCGAGAACAAATCAAGTCAAGAGGTGGCTTCTGAAATAATCAAATTAGTAAAAAGTTGAAATTATGATTGAAATATTTGCTGGAAAAGGATCCTCAAAATACAAAATTTGTATCACAAATAAATCAATTCCTAAAAAAGAACTAAATAAAAATATCAAAAAAAATGCAAAAATTTTAATTATTACCGACTCTGGTATTCCAAAAAAATATATAAAAAGTTTAAAAAATAGTATTAGCAACAAAGTAGTCAAAGTTCATATCATTAAAAACGGTGAAAATGCTAAATCTTTCAAGACCTTTGAAGAGATAGTCAAAGTTTTAGCAGATTTAAAATTTTCAAGAACAGATTTAATAATAGCCCTTGGTGGAGGAGTTGTTGGTGATGTTGCTGGATTTTGTTCTTCAGCCTTTCTTAGAGGAATTGATTATATTCAAATTCCAACTACGCTTTTATCACAAGTCGACTCTTCAGTTGGAGGAAAAACAGCAATTAACATTCCTCAAGGCAAAAATTTAGTCGGCGCCTTTTATAATCCAAAGCTTGTATTAATTTCAACTAATTATTTAGAAACTCTTAGTGATAAAGAATATAAATCTGGATTAGGTGAAGTAGTCAAATATGCTTTAATTGAAAACAAAAAATTAAGAAATTTGATAAAAGAGCTAAATAAAAAAATAATAAAAAGAGATAAAAAAGTATTGCTTGAAATTATAAAGGAATCAATTCTGACGAAATCAAAAATTGTTACTAAAGACGAAAAAGAAAGTGGGATAAGAGCGATACTTAATTTTGGACATACTTTTGGTCATGCTATAGAGGCATACGCCAATTATAAAAAAATGAGTCATGGAGCTGCTATAACTTTAGGAATGGTTATTGCTGCGAAGATTTCATTTTTCGAAGGTTATTTAAAAGAACATCAACTTATGAATGCCATTGGTTTAATTAACTCAATTGGTCTTGATACTGATCATTCAGAATTTAAATATTCAGATCTAAAAAAATATATCATGAATGATAAAAAAGTGGCTGATGGTAATCTCAACCTAATATTGATAAATGAAAAATATAAAGCTTTCAAAACAAGTAAATTTAATCAAGAAAGTATTTTAAAAGCATTTAAATTTTAACTAGGCAGCGTTCGCTGTTGTAGCTTTTAATAAATCATGAATATTTGATGCTGCGGGAATCACTAACCAGAATAAAGGCTCATATCTTTCAAAATCATCTAGAATCATCTTTCCTTTAGGGCTTTTAGTAAGTTTAAAGTGTTTAGTGAGAATTTCCTTTAAGTATTTTCTGTGTGGTTGCATTTCTTCAGTTGATATTCTCTCCAAGTTGACCAATCCTCTATTACACTTATCAAAAAACGTTCTATCCTCATCAAGAACATAAGCAAATCCTCCAGTCATACCTGCACCAAAGTTCAACCCCACAGAGCCTAAAACCGTTACATGACCACCAGTCATATATTCACAACAGTGATCTCCAGCTCCCTCAACCACTGCATTGGCACCAGAATTTCTCACAGCAAACCTCTCTCCAACAGAACCTGATATAAATAATTCACCGCCAGTGGCACCATAAAGACAAGTGTTTCCTGCTAAAACTATTTTGTTTGATCTAGCATAAGCTGAGTGATTTTTAATGACAATTTTACCTCCATTCATACCCTTTCCTACATAGTCATTTGCATCTCCATCCAAGATGAGGTTCAGGTTATTTGCATTCCAGCATCCAAAGCTTTGTCCAGCAGAACCTTTAAATTT